>Ga0206889_1058_pt1 | contig 19633 bp, 19 predicted proteins | sample Alteio_BWOrgHeat_57_FD_153245 | JGI IMG/M metagenome (GOLD analysis project Ga0206889, IMG submission 153245) | Enriched cells from forest soil in Barre Woods Harvard Forest LTER site, Petersham, Massachusetts, United States - Alteio_BWOrgHeat_Nextera5 ... | reverse complement strand
ATGAGGATTCAATATGGAGAACCGGTGCCGAATCATCCTTTGCTTTTCGTTTTAAAGGATGATTAGTATATTCCTCGGGGCCTTCGTTTAATTATAAACAATTTATTAAGTGTAACTATTAATAAAAATGTCTTTTTCATTTAGTTTGATAAACAATTAAATATTTATTATAATGATTATATAGGGGTAATCCTCCTTAACTACTGTTAATAAAAATAATAAAGAAATCTAAAAGGAGGCTTATGACTTCTCCAATAGATAGCACATCAGACTCCGAACTGAATGCACTTATGTTGCAGTTCGGACAAATCAGTACGACAGCCGGGAGTTCGCAGGAGGACACAAGCGGTGTAACTAGTGCGGGGGCTGAGGCTTCCTCTAGTTCCGGCAGTACGACATCTTCAAGCGCGACACAGGATGCAGCAAATGCTATATCAGAAGCTAATATTGAGTATGATGTATTGCAGGCACAAATCAAGGCTGCTGCAGTAAAAGAAGAGCAGCAGAACGCTTTAAATAACAATGCTGCCGCCCAAAGTAATGGCAGTAAGTTGTTTATGAATAATCTGCGAAACCGAATATAATTTAGCGAAAAGGCGATAAATATTCAGTTGAGTGTTTATCGCCTTTTGTATTTATCTTCATCAGATCTTAAAAATTCCACTCCGTCCATTTCCCTCCGATCCTTTTGCGTATTGTTGCACCTTTCTTTCTTCTTTATGATCAGAGGAGGTCTTTCCGGGAAAGCTTCTTAGTGCTACATCAATTACACCTTTTACTGTTAAAGTTTGAGCGATTTGACCGGTCTTTTTAACAGCGGAGTAGGTGACATCATATATTTCAGTGGTTTTCAGTTCGTATCGAAGTCGGACTTTCCCTTTCTTCATAGCCTGTTCTGAGTGCGGATTATCTGCGATTAGGGTTCCGATCGGATGATCGCTTTCGATGTTTTCAGATTCCGAATATTTGGTAAACGGCGCAGTCATATCCGAGAAGTCTCTTAGTTTCACCGGGCAAGTATCTGTTCTTAAAAGGAAAGCTATTCCTAGATTGAAAGCGGTGCTGTTTTTTGAGGTACTGTGTTCTCTTAAAAACGTTTTCATTTCTCCGGATGAAAAAAAACTTCTCTGATATAAAACAAGTCCCTGTTTATCTTCCACTTGAATACCGGCTTTAAATCCCGGAACTACATTTATCGACATATTGATCCTATAGTTACTTTGATTTTTTTTACTAAAAAAATCATTTACCGGTCAAGTCTCTAATCATTTCACGAACTAAAAAAAAACAGTTGTCACGAATAAAAAGAATTATATACACTACAAAAACGCTATTTTTAGACCGTTAGCAGAAAAACACTCTTGAAAACACTGAGGACTCGTTTCTAAATTATTTTTGTGGATAAAAAATTTTAAAGACCCATTGAGATGAAGAACATGAATGAAATAGATTGGATAGACTTACCTGACGATAATTACATAGCCGTTTTGGGATATGAAACTCCGAATGTATTAGCACTTGATGCGTTGATTAAAAAATACAATCAAATTCCTAAAGACCGTGTTGATACTATATCCTGCAGGATAAAAAAATTGAACAGGATTATAGAAAGGATTGAGGATTGGGTGAGTGATCGCATTGAGGTAATTGACAAGAAAAAGCATCTGCTTTGGATTTTCGGCATAGCTGTGAGGAAGCGGAATTATTTAGACAAGCTTCAGGCTATTTACGTAAATAATTTACATGAAAATGATTCATTAACCGCTTTTCACAATAGTTTTTCGGGGTTATATGATTCGTCTAAAATTCCTGTAGTTTTAAATAACGATCGTTTTTTCTCTTTAAAACTTCGTGAATATTGGGGAGATTTTTGGTTTGAAAGTTTAGATCCGTGTCATAGAAGGTTAACTCCTTTTTTGGATGAGTGGAAAGCTGTTTGTGAGAAAGACATTACAGCACCGCATTTCTTTTTATGGCTGGAGAATCAGCATCTTCCGAAATATATTCCCCGCGTTCGGTATCTTGACGATGATGAATTAGAAAAGAGAAGAGTTGTCATTAAAGACGGACTTTTTTGGGAGAAATCCGATTTTGATTGGACTCCTGCAAATTTTACAGATACTTCGAAAAGATATCTTTTGTGTATTAGTCTTGGCGGTGAAATTTTTATTGGGGAGGAAGAAGAGGGAATTTCTCATTCAAGTTTTACATCCGGCAAACCTGTGTTGGGGGCCGGTCTTTTGCACATACAAGACGGAAGGTTGCGATCTCTCGCTTTAGAAAGCGGGCATTATATGCCGACACCTGAAATTGGATATCAGGTGTTAAAAATTTTTGAGGAGAAGGGAGCTTATTTACCCTCTGATTTACAGATTGTATTTTTTTTCGATCGAAATAAATACAAAACCGAATTTTCTGCGGCTCCGTTGCCGAGTTTAGAGCGGTTTAAAGAAATTCTCGAAACAGCATGTACACTTGAGCAAAGGAGATGTCATGAGACAAGCGCAAGATAGTTGTTTAGTCAATCCGTTTATGAATCCCGGTTACTATCGAAGGTTGATGCTTCAATACAATTTGGTGCGTTATGATACACGTGAATATACCGGTAAATCATTCATGTGTGTATTTTTCACCCGTTTTTGCGGGGTGGGGTGTCCCTTTTGTTTTTTTAAGTCGGCGCCTGCGAGAAGTGAAATCACTGTAGCTGATCAGTTTAATGAAGAAGGGATAGATAAATTTATTAAATTTTGCAATGAGGCAAATTTAGGTTATATTTTAATATCGGGCGGAGGAGAGCCTTTAACGCAAAAAAGGGCAGTTTTACGCACAATAGCGGAGGTAGAAACGAATCGTATTGTATTAGTAACAAGCGGCAATTGGGCGATGAATAAAGAAGCTGCACGACGTTATTTAGGAGAAATAGAAGAAGCTATAAAGGCAAGGAAAAGTCCGTGTAAAGTTACAGTTCGTGTGAGCGTGAGTGCAGGCCATGCGATCAAGCTCGGAATAAATCCTGCGTATAATTTAATCCAATTATTTGAAAGCGAGTATTCCGATCATCCCTATTTAAAGTTTCAAATCCACGGCTTTGAAAATGATCCGATGCTTCCGAAAGTATTGGATTTATTTCCCGGGCATCAGGCGACGTATAGTAGTGATTCAAGAGCCTCTGATGATGAAGATGTGATAAAAATTATACCCCAAAAGATGTATGTACGTTTGCAGTCCGGTTATGAATTTATTGTCGGGATTTCCAAAATTTTCGGATCTGATTTACGTCCTAATCTTCATAAAGTTGAAAATTTGCAAGATACCATTAAAATATTTGAAAGAGATTTGGAAGAGTCTGAAGACAATAATTCTGCGGTACTTTACAACACAAACGGGGAGAAGGGGCTTGATTGGTCTTTAAATTACAACGGAAACATTTGTTTATGGCAGAATCAGGTCAATGACAATCAGTGGAATATATATGAAGATGATTTTTCTACTGTTTTAAATGAAACATTTAGGGATCCTATCACGCTTTCGTATATTGAAAACGGCTGTAAGTATCGGGATACTATTGTTTCTGAAGTCTCACCAAGGTCTGTGGTGAGACTTAAATCTATTAGTTTAAGGGATTATTCCGGTACGGTTATTTTTGAAGAAGAAAAAACACGTCTATATTATGCGATTAGAGTTCTTCAGAATTATTATAAAGCAGGAAGAGTTATTGAAGAGCAGTTTGATGAGCTTCCGGAGGAGTTACAAGAGCTTATCAAAGAGGATGTGAGCCTTGTAAAAGAACTGTATCATCAGGCGGTTTATACGATTGTGGACCAGTATAAGTTACGGATGTTTGACAGTGTTGAGTGGAGAGATTTATTAGAGTTAATTAAATTGGGGCATTACGATCTGACTGCGGAGCAAATTCAGGAGGCGCTTGATTATTACAATTCCCGGACAACACTTCAAACGTATGTATCCATTATGGATATTGAGCATCAGAAGGGTGAGGCTATTCAAAAACGTTTAACAGATAAATTGATGTATATGAAGCCGAGCGCGTTAAAAAGGCGGCAAAGAGAACTTATGGAGGTGATATGAAAAATACATTTCGGGATATGGCGCATTCGATTAGGAAGAATGCTGCAGAAGTCTTAAAGACAAAAAATATTGATTCATACATTAGAAAATTCGGAGAACTTTTTTATACCGGCAGTTATGCTTTGGATTTAATGACGTGGAACGATATTGATATGCAGATTGTCTTAAAAGATGAGGTTGATTCTATAGAAGCTTTGGGAAGTATTTGTAATTTTGTGGCTAAGGATCCTGATTTTATTGAAGCGCAGCTTATTCGTTTTAGAGGTAATTATAAACCTAAAATGCCGAGAGGCGATTATTTAGGATTAAAATTTGATTGTCCGAACATGGGAGGATTATGGAAATTGGATATTTGGTCGCTTGCAAAGTCTGATTTCGAAGAGAATCGTTCCCTTATTGAAATTTTACAATCAAAAATTAATCAGGACAATCGGGATCTTATTCTCGAATTTAAACATGAAATGATGGCGGGAAGTGATCGCGTACCGCAGATGGGAAGTCATTTATTGTATCAGGCAATTCTTTTGGAGGGGATGAAGGATAAAGATTCTGTTTATAAATTTTTTGCGACAAAAAAAATGAATATCGGAAAATGCTAGAAACTTTGCCTGTTCGAACATATTTTGAAGAAAATGAAAGAGTAGAGAGGATTATTCTTGAACAATCCGAAAAAATTTCTTTTGATCTTTTTTGTGACAGGATATTTATTCATCGGAAGATCGGCGAGTATTTAGTTGATGAGACCCTTTGTTTTATTGCGAATAAGTATGATGCTTATATTTTGTCTAATCCTGTCAATCCCTGTTCGTATGCCCATTTTATTCGTCCGGATGTAGAAAGTAAGGATTATAGTATTCGAAAAAGGACGATACGAACAGGAATCAGTAACGGTTTTTTGGAGCCGGATATTGCGGAATTTTCTGTGAAGCCGCTGCAATTTCTAATTGGGGAAGAGGTCTTTTATGCCCAAGCAAAACATGGTGAAGAGTACCTTGTGAAATCGCCTATTGATCCGGAGCATAATATTCCGGTTGCCTGTTATGAAACCGGAAAGTATATCATTTCCGATCTGGATTTAATTGCTGTTTATTTGAAATCAGGTACGAGAGAACACGTATTTGATTCTGAGTACGGAGAGATTACGGAAGAGGAGCTTATGATTGTGAAAGATATCAACCGGTATTTTCAGGAGCTTATTTTTGATCGGTTTCCGAAATTTGTTCCCGGTCCGTTTAAACTTGTGGCGCACGGACCGGCTAATCGTTTTTCGAATTCAAAATCATCCCATATTCATTATCCGTTAAAGGTGTATACACCTCATCAAAAAGTTGAGTATTTAGGGTCCGATAATTCAATAAGTAACTTTTTGGATTTTAATCAAAAGATAGAGTCTTTGGGGTATTTTGTGTATTTAAATCCCAAGTGGGATTTTTAGAATGAATATTCTTATGGTTCTGTTCTTTGTTTTGTGTGTAAGTTCGCATTGTATTTATTCCGCACCCGGTTGGGTTGATATTCCTATTCTAGATTATAAAATGCTTTTGGGTATGGATTCAGGAGAAATTGGATGTCTTAATGAACGGGTCAAATATTATCATTCTATTGATAAATCTTCTTTAGGGGATTTGCCTGAACGCATCAGATTGTTAGAATCCATTCATGATTCTGTAGTACAGATGGCGGAGTCTGAAAAATTTTGTGAGAAGAAGTCTTTATTAAAGCTTTTAGAGAGTATGGTGCAGAGTAAAAAAGAGTATTTGCAGCATATATTAGAAATTCCTGCCGATGAAATCATTGCCCGGTATCATCTTGATTATTCTTTGGTCTCCGATTCCCCTTGCGGTATTATGTCGATGAGAAATACTTGTTCTTACTCGATGAAGATGAAAGAATTTTGGGGTGCTTTTTGGTTGGAGTCGATTGATCCGTGTCATAGACGTTTGGCAAATTATTATCAATTTTGGCTTGATACAGATCCTGAGTTAAAAAGTTATCAATCGTTTTTTTTGTGGCTTGAGACTCAATACGTTCCTCAGAATATTCCTATGGTGAGTTATTATTCTGAAGGGCAATTGGCCGCGTGTTGTGTAGAGATAGTCGACGGATATTTAGTTAAAAAAGAGACACAAGAGCCGGTAAGTACTTGTAGAGTAAAAAGAAATATTTTTGTGATGGATTTGTCGCAAGATCTTTATATAGAACAGGTTACAGAAGGTGTTTGGCACAGCAGTTTAAGTTGCGGAAAACCCGTGCTTGGGGCCGGACTTATGGAAATAGAACGAGGTATTGTTAAAATGATTGCTTTAGAAAGCGGACATTATTTACCTTCAATTGAACAGGGCTTTCAATTCATAAAAATTCTTATGAAGAACAACGCTCGAATTGTTGATCCGTTTGAGTTGATTTATTTCGAAAACGGAAAAAAGTATATTGTATTCTTACCTTTAAGTTGTTTAGATATATATAAAAATTTTGATGAGGCAATTCATGATCCTACTAAAAGGCAATTGGTTTCTTCGAATGAGTTTTAGGTACATTTTTGTATTAACCTTTATTTCTTCTCTATTAGAGGCCGGTTCTTTTCGTCTTGTGACCTACAATATTTTGAGTGACGATTTTTTATGGGATGAAATGTATGATTTTGTGGATAAAGACATTCTTTTTTGGCCGAATCGCAGAGTAAAAATTGTAGAAAGAATTAAAAAATTGAATCCCGATGTAATTTGTCTTCAGGAGTTAAACAGTTCATCTTTTGAATATTTTAAAGAATCTTTTCCTCAGTTTGAAGGATCATTTGCAAAAAAATTATCGGGTTCCGAAGATGGTGTAGGAACTTTTTGCAGGAAAAATTTTTTCAAAGCGATTCAACATGAAAAAAAAATTGATGTATCCCGTACAGCTTTTGCTACACAGCCGGCCCTTGTGACTACGCTTGGTTTAGATTCCGATAGATCCGTTACATTGGTCAATACAAAGATCAAATGGTCTAAGACAGTACGTATCGGTGATTCTATTTGGAATCAGATTCAATTTATCTTAAAAACTATTCCGAGTAAATCTACCGTTATTGTCGGGGATTTCAATATACAGCCTCACAATCCTATTATGAATCAATTTCATTTAAGCGGGCTTCAGGATGCTTTTTCTGATAAAAAAACGTATACCTGTTTTGCAAATGATATGTATCAAAGAGTCGATTATATTTTATTGTCGAAAGATTTACAAAGCGTCCCTATCGAATGCCTTTCGCTTGATAGTGCTAAGCCCATGCCCAATGAGACAGAACCGTCAGATCATTTACCGATAGGATGTATGGTTACTTATGAATAATGCGATCCGCGTCACAAATCTTAGAAAAAAATTTTATGTAGCAAAGAATCCGGCCGGTTTTTTTGGCAAAGTAAGGCAATATCTACGTCCCCGTTATGAGACACTAAATGCTGTCAACAATATTTCTTTTGAGGTCAAAAGAGGAGAAAAAGTTGCCTTTATAGGGCCGAACGGAGCGGGAAAATCCACGACTATCAAGCTATTGACAGGAATTTTTCAACCCTGTAGCGGCACTATAGAAATTTTTGATCGCGATCCTTTTGTCGATCGAAAAAAAGTGGCGTATATGATCGGCACGGTGTTTGGACAGCGCAGTCAATTGTGGTATCATCTTCCTGCGTATGATTCATTTAGATTACTCGCGACGATTTACAATATAGAGTATAAAAAATTTAAAGAACGTTTAGATCGGTTGATTGATATTTTTCAGTTGTCGCATTTTATTTCGAGACCTGTGAAAGAGCTTTCTTTGGGAGAGAGGATGCGGTGTGAGTTAGTGGCAAGTCTTTTGCATAATCCCGAAATTTTATTTTTAGATGAGCCCACTATCGGTTTGGATATCATTTCTAAAGATGCAATTCGCCGGTTGATTCAGCAGCGTGTAGAGTTGGAATCCACAACTATATTTCTTACGTCACATGACATTGCAGATATTGAAAAGGTGTGTGATCGAATTATTCTTATTAATCACGGAAGAATCGTTGTAGATAACACGGTCGATTTAATAAAAAAAAGTTACCTGAAGCATAAAATTGTTAAAATAAAAACAGCGGAAGAAATTTTTTGGAAGAAACACCCTGCAATACAATTAGCAGAGACTTCAGCCGGTTTTTATAAATTTGAAGTTGATTTAAATTTGATGGATTTACAGGAAGCCGTGCAATATTTTGCACAAAACTATCAATTCACCGATATTATTATTGAAGATCCCTCTTTAGAAGAGGTCATTAAGGAAATTTACAGATCTTGAAAAAATATCTTTTGTTGACCTTATATTCTGTGCTTCACAATGGGCGAAATCGAAAAGAGGTGATCATCCGCTCCTTTTTTTTCCTTGTGATTCTTTATATTTTTTCAAAATTATGGGAGGCAACCCAATTTTCTAATCATGCGAATCCTCAATCGATGATTTGGTATTTATCTGTTACAGAGCTTATTATCCTTGCGAGCCCTTCGATTCAGGTTGAGATTGAAAATGACATTCGGAGCGGAGACATCGTATATCAACTGTTAAAGCCCGTCAATTATTTAGGAATAAAGATCTCTGAGTCTCTCGGTTCATTTTTTTTTCGTTTTGCCGGCTTATTGCTTATTTCAGTCCCTTTTTGTATCTATATCTCAAGCTACATTCCGTCTCCGCATATTTTATTTGTAACGTATTTAAGTGCCGCTCTTGCCGGTGTGGTATTTCTTTTATTTCATATGATCATCGGATTGTTAGCATTTAAGTTGCAGGATTCAAGTCCTATATATTGGGTTTGGCAACGCAGTTCTTTTCTGTTTGGGGGGCTACTTATTCCCTTAGATTTTTATCCCGGTTATTTAAAAACTGCCGCTCATTTTCTTCCGTTTGCCTCGTTGCTTTACAGTCCTGCGCATCTCATTATGGAATTTAGTCCGATGAATTTCTTACTGACAATAGCCGGACTTCTTTTTTGGGGTTGTGTGGCTTTTCTGTTGATGTTGAAGTTGTACACCAAAATGCTTAAATCACTTAAAGTTAATGGTGGTTAATATGGATGAATTCAAAAACCTTTTAGCTCATATTAAAATAAGTATTAAATCCTCTATTAGTTTACGAGAATCTTTTTTGCTACAGTCATTTTTTATGTTGCTGAGTAATCTTATCTTTTTTTCTTTCTGGTGGATTTATTTCAGCAACTTCAGCTCGGTAAAAGGGTGGACATTATCTGATATTGCCTGTTTATATGGAATAGTAAACGGAGCTTACGGATTATTTTCTGTATTTTTGGGAGGGAGTCGTTATCTTGCCCGGATGATATTTGAGGGGGATTTGGATGCTTTGATTCTAAAGCCTAAAAATTTGTTATTGCAAATAGTGGGAGCAAAGTCTGTCTCTTCAGGATGGGGCGATATTTTTAGCAGTGTAGTTTTTTTATGGTTTTCGGGATATGTTACGCTATATAATATACCATTTTTGGTTCTGTTTATTTTTACGGCAGCAATGATCATTACTTCGTTTTCGATTATAATGGGCAGTTTAGCTTTTTGGATGGGAGATTCGCATACACTTTCTAAGCAGCTTTTTGAATTTTTGCTTACTTTTAGTAACTATCCGAAATCCCTCTATGTCGGTGCCGTCAAAATGTTTTTGCTGACAGTTGTCCCCTCCGGATTTATCGGATTTGTTCCGGTAGAAACAATTAAAGATCGTTCTTTTGGCGGGGTCATTTATATTTTGGGGTTTACCCTTCTTTATTCATATATAGCTTCTAAAGTATTCTATTTAGGATTAAAATCTTATTCTTCCGGTAATAAATCCGGATTCAAAGTGTAAATCTAAAAATTAAACATTATTTCCGGAGAATAAAATGAAAGTATTTTTTCTTATGATTTTTTTTCTACAATCCTGCGTTTTATACGGAACACCGGACGTTCGATTAGCATTTGATATCGGAACCGGTAAAATTAAAATGCAGGTCGTAAAAGTCACGGGGACACAAATCGAAACTTTATACTATCAATCTGAAGCAACATCTCTTGTAGGCAAGTCTCTTTTAGACGGAAACAATATGATATCGAAGGAGGGAGAGGAAAGAATCATTACAATTCTTCAAGCGCTTAAATTTACCGGGGAACAATATGCGCCTACAAGTCACACAGCTATTGCTACGGAACTTTTTAGAAAGGCCGGAAACGGACAAAAAATTATAGAGGAGATAGCAAATTTGCTGAATATGGAAATCAGAATTATATCCCCTGAAGAGGAAGGGATTTTAGGATTTTTAACTATCGTCAAAGAATCAGATTTGGCTTCTGAGAATATTATTGTATTGGATATCGGATCCGGCAGTTTTCAAATTACCTGCAAAATAGATGGCCGATTACGTGTTTATAGTACACCGTACGGAAGATTTCCTATGCATGAGATGTTAATACAAAATGATTTCTCGGCTTTGGACACAGCCCTTAAAAATATCAGTCCGGAGATTATCAATAAAATTCGATGTAGTGAAGGAGCGGTAATCGGAATCGGAGCTCATCCCAAGCAAGTTCTTAAATTGAATTGTTCTTATACGATGAACGATTTACTACGTGCTCTTGAAGCGAATCCTGATGTAAGTTTGGATCGCAGTGATTTGATACTGATGAAAAAAATCATGGAATTTTTAGATATTAGTCGGATCAATTTCCTAGGGACACAAGCGGGAATTACAGGCGGTATTTTCATTAAGCAATTAGAAAAAGCCGGATAAAATTATTTTGAATCGGGCCACCAGACGAGGGCGATTTGTTCGACGGATATATCGCTTTTGCGGGGTTTGATGAGGATTTTTTCTATTTCGATGTTTGAAGTTCCGTTTGTGAGAGCGGCTATTTTATTTTTCATTTCCGTTTCGAGGTCTGTGAGTTGTTCCCGGTAAGTACTTAGATCCGATTCAGCTTGTGTAGCATCCTGACTGTCTTTGTTCATTTGAGTAGCACGCCGTAGCGAAGTTCCTGTTTGTGTAATTGTCCCTTGCGTGAGTTTTTTGCCGAACAGAGCTTTTAGGATAGTTGTTAAAAAGGATACACCCGTTTCCAATTTTTGCGTAAAGGCCTTTTGGTTTTTTTGCGCTACTTTTGCTTCGGATCTCGCTATTTTATCTTTGAGAGAGGAAAGTTTATCTGAGTATTGATCTTGGATTTTTTTGACTGAATCGCTTTGTTTACTGCCTAAAGATCCGGCAGCCCGCATTTTAAAATCCTCCTCGGATTCCCCTGCATTCGAAGTGATATTTGCACTTGGAGCATGATAGAGAGTCAAGACCTCATTTTGATATAGTTCCGTAGCCAATTTTTTTTCAAAAGTCCGATAATTTTTTTCGTTAGTCAGTCCGGCAGGAGGATCTTGAAAAGAGCTTCCCGGAAGAGGTGTGCTCTCCAGTTGGCTTTTTAGGTTGGGGATATTGACCCCTTTTTCCCAAGGGACATTGTTGCCGTCTTCGTCGGAGGCTAAGGCATAGCCTATTTCCTGCCATGTGTCGATTTTATTTTTTGCGTCTACAAAATGTAATTTTGCGATTCCTGCTACACGCGGTTGGTAGCGTATTCCTTGTGTTACATTATTCAAACGGGCAAAAAATTCGCTGATTCCACGAGGGATAATCGGCTTTAGAGTCGTTTGTTCCGATTCCTGCATGATATTCGGTTGAGATTCTTTCTCAACGGTTTTTCCGATTTTGCCGGTTAAGGTTGCGATTTGTGTGAGGGTGAGAGGTCCGCGGAGATAAGAGAGGGTCCAACGCGTTTGAAAAACGATCGGTTCTTTCTCGTAGATACTGCGCATGATGAATGTACGATTTCCGGTGAGGGACAGCATTTTGTCTAAAGCTTTTGCATCGAATTCTCCGTTTGAGGAGGATTTCAATCCCTCTACGACCCGGGCTTTATCCCTTTCAGTTTGCAGTTTTCCGATAAACCAGGTTCCGCAATTGGAAAGACCTTTGTAATCCAGATCCACAGGGTTTTGTGTGACCAATATGATTCCCACTCCGAAAGCTCTGGCTTGTTTCAACAGTGTGAGCATGGGCAATTTTGAAGGCGGCATGGATGTGGGAGGGAAAAATCCGAAAATTTCGTCCATATACAATAACGCCCTTAAATTAGACGTTCCTGATTGAGCCCGCATCCAAGTAATGAATTCGTTGAGAAGTAAAGTGACAAAAAACATTCTCTCAGAGTCTGATAAATGCATGATTGAAATAACAGAAAGTTTTGGTTTTCCCTCTTTTGTATAGAGCAGTTGTTTGATGTCGAGAGGCTCTCCTTCCAGCCATACTTTGAATCCGGGGGAAGCTAACAGATTATTTAGTGTGACGGACAGTTCCATCCGTTCTTTGGGGGGATAGAACGTGTCGATAGGCAAGGCGCCGATTTTAGCAAAAGGCGGTTGCTGTACCTGTTGAATTAAGTTGGCTATGTTGAGATTTACACCGTTTTCCCAAGCTTGATTGATGAGTGTGGAGATAAGAATATGTTCTCGACTTTTAATAGGATCTGCCGCGATGCCTAAGAGCCCTAATAATCCTGAAGTAAGCGATTGGATTTTGTCTCGAATCGTGGCGGTATCAAGCATTTCTTCTTTAGAAGGGGCGGTAAAGGAGTTGAGAATGGAGATAGGAGTGCCTAATTTGCTTGCCGGAGTATAGACGGCAAGATCGACGGACTCCCGCAATTTTTTTACTCTTTGTGCATCTTCACCGGAAGATGCGAGGCCATCTTTCCAGGTTTTTGAGATATATTCGGAGTATTCCTGAAGGCTCATGCCTTTTCTTTGCGCTTCGCTTTCATCCACCCACGGTTTGAATTCTTCGGGAGAAAGATCGGGGAAAGTCAAAAGGAGATTGGTTAGATCTCCTTTTGGGTCGATGATGATGGCGGGAATTTTATCGAGACCCGCCTCTTCCAGTAAGCTGATTCCAAGTCCGGTTTTTCCGCTTCCGGTCATTCCGACGCACACAGCATGTGTGTTGAAATTTTTGGAATCGTATAATAATTTATCTGTCGGTTTTCCGGTTGTAGGATTTAAAGTTTTCCCTAAATAGAAAGCATCATTTTTTTCTAAAGAATCCATTCTTTACCTCTATAATCTTTCTATTGTAGAACTTTATCCGGAATGAAATTTACGATTTCTTTGCAATAGCATCTTTGATCAGAGCAATAACGCCTGTCAAAGCACCACCGCTGACACCGCCGGCAGCAATACTTCCCAATATAGAAGTTAAATCTAATCCGTGAGCAGCAGAAGGATCTCCTGTAACGGCAGATGTACCGATTACGCCTAAAGCTTTAAGGATAAATTCTCCGGCACCACCACCGATAAGACCGATTAAGGAGTTACCGACAGCACCTAAGTTTTTATCAGGCATGCTCGCACCGGCAATGTTACCACCTGCGATACCGCTGATTAAAGAAATAATGATATTTAATACGTCCATTTTGACCCTCATTCTTTTTTATTTGTTAGAGTACTCAACTTTGTTTTAATCGATTTCTCATTATTTCACAATAAAATGCCTTAATTTAAGGTAAGTTACTTATAGTTAAACGTTTATGTAAATATTTTTATTCAAATCCATACAATAAATCTTAACAAAGGTTTATAAATAATTAATTTAAAACACATGAAAATTTGTTATAATTATTTTTAATTAACTAAAAAAGGAATACTATGCACAACCAATCAATCCCGCCGGGTTCTCCGGGAAAAGTCTATATTCACAGTGAATTGAATGAAGCCGATCGTTTTTCTGACAAACGGAGGATTATCAGAAAAATATTCCATAAAATATCAGCTCCCGTCGGTGACCTCTATTCCGTGATACAATCGGTGCCGAGCAGACTAGCCACTCTTTTTTATTGCCGACCCTATCGCAACGAATATTGCGATCCGAAAAACGAAAACACTTGGAGGGATTGGAAAGCCGGTAGTGCCGGTCTTCATGTATTGAGTCATGGATTTCAGGGGCACTCTTCTATTTGGAATAGGTACATCAAAGAATTGCGCAAGCAGGGTGGGAACGCCGATATCCGAGTTCCTTTTATACCTGAAAAAGGCAATTGTTCTTTGGAAGAGGCTACCGCTTCTATTCGAACTATGGTGAAAAAGTATATAAAGAAGGAAATTGACATAAAGCAAAATTGCGCCATTCCCACTATATATCTTTATGGTGTTTCTAACGGTGCAAGAATTTCGCTGAATATGTTGAACGGTTTAGTTGATGACGAAATGTCAAAGGATTTGGAGAATAAAAATCTTCGTCTTAATTTTAAAATATATTCCATAGCAGGAGTTTTAAGAGGAACAAAGAATTGGCAAATACGCCTTGCACATAGTTGTCGTTTTATGAATTGGGTGGCACGGAAAATATTTAAAATTTCTCCTGATCTTTTGAATGATTTTAAATACGAAAGTGAAGGCAGTACAAAACTTATTGAGATGGCACGTCTGATCCATAAGAATGTAGATCGAATTTCCTTTACATTTGATTTTTATGCTTCTACGGAAGACGGATTAATGAAACCGTATGCTGCTTCGTTACCTGTTCTTGGGAGAGGGGAGACGCATAACATTGTCCACGGAGAAGGGCATACAAGTATTGTGAATCGCGTTTTAGCCGATATCATGCAAAAAAATTTTCCAAAAAAATCTTAGTTGATTACCTAAGAAGAATTTAAATTCGCGCAGCATTTGTGACTCGTCACCGCACTCCAAAACGCTGCGCGAGTTTAATTCTTCTTAAACAAGGCTGATTTTCTTTTTATAGAGTAAATTGTCGTCACTATAAGAAAGCGAATTACTTGGCAGGAATACAATATTGGCACAGTTTATGATTACCGAGTCCGGAATATTGATAGGATTTTCTGAGCGAAATGTAATTTCATTTGCGCGAAGTTCAATACCGGCTGATAAAATAATTGTTTTTGCGGTGATTTCAATTTTTTCACAAGTAATATTCTTATCAATCTTGATAACCATATTCGGATCACAAAATTTATAACATCCGTTATTATGATTTATCAGCGGATTAGATTTACTTAAACTCATGTTCATTCCTTTGTTAAAGCATATGAATATACAGTTCGAACAATAAATTCACTAATATTTTTTATGTAAATTAATTACTATTCTATTTAATATATCGACCATATTGTGAGTATTTGAGAGGGGGGAAAGAATGGAAAAATTGATCGAAAAAATTGAAACGGCAGATGCTCCGAAAGCTGTGGGGCCTTATTCACAAGCCGTTCGGGTGAATGTAAGCCGCTCTCACTTGATATTTGTATCGGGGCAATTGCCGATTGATCCCCTTACCGGAAAATTGATTGAGGGGAGCATGGAAGAGGCCACTCGTAGAATTTTAGAGAATATACAAGCCATTTTATTTGCCGCCGGCAGTAGTTTGCATGAGGTTATTCGGGTGGAGGTATTTTTAAAAGATTTGGGTGATTTTCAGGAGATGAATAAAGAATACCAAAAGCATTTTAGCGGCGATCATTTTCCTGCGAGACAAACAATTGAAGTAGCGAGGTTGCCTATGGATGCTTCCATTGAAATTTCCTGTATTGCCGCCGTCGGTGAATCACCTCTTTTAGGAGAGATGTAGTTTTTCTTTTAAAACTGCGACACATTCTTCAAATTCCGTCACCTCTCTATCTCCTCCAAAGTGTCCTCTGTCGGTAAATTCGTAGTATTCCGTTTGCAGCTTTTCATGAATATGTCTGGCTTCTTCGATAGGAATCCAAGGATCATCTTCGGAGGCAAATTCTACGATCCATTTTTGATTTTTTTTGATTGCGTCCCAATCCCATGGTGTATCGTAGTATCCGCTTATTCGTTCATTTTCCCATCCCAGATCGGTGTGGCAAGCTCCTACGAGTATGGAGCCTAACAGACGATTTTTTTCTGCAAAACGCATGGCACATACCGCTCCGGAGGAGTGTCCTATTACGACAGTATTTTCGTCCGCTTTTAGTTCATTTTTCAGAAAAGGGATCCAATAGCTGCTTCTTGCTAAGATGCTGTCGGGGAAATCGCGCGCTATCACCGGTATTCCGAATTTTTTCATTTCTTTTTCTATGTGAGGAAACCAATTGTCGGATCCTTTTCCGCCACCGTTTCCGTGAATCAGGATGATGTTGACCATTTTTTCCTTCTTTTTATTCTTCGTTAAAATCGAATATAACTTTTCCTGCTTCGATTTTCAAAGCCGCTCCGAAAGGTTTTCCCGCTTTGGATTTGAATCCTGCAATTTTTTTTGTTTTTCCTATTGATAGAAGAACAGCTGCCAGCGCGGTAGAGATATCGCGACCCGCTATTTTTTTCCAAATCACAAACTTACATTCTAAGCAGGAGAAAGCCTTATATTTTTCGGTAACCGCTCCGGCGCAAACGGGGCAGGAGCCGATAGAGCCCTCGAGTTCTTTTTCCTCTTTTGTTACGATACCAATTTTTCCATCCGATTCAATAGTGATGTATCCCCTGCTTGGAGTATTGTCAGGAAGGAGCAATTTTCTTGGGTGGGTCAATCGTTTTTTATTGAGGAGAATTACTACATCTTTAGGTTCTAAAATTGTTCCGAATTGTTCGCGGGTAAAGCGGAAAGCGCAGCCCGTTTTCCATTGAGAGCAGCCGTAGCCCGTGTTGCCTTTGATGACGGGATTTTGACAGAGGGGGCACGGTCCCAGGTCAGATTCATTCGGAGGTGTGACCGTTTGGAGTTCCGTTACCAGATTTTGCGTCCATTTCCGGATATTGTCCATAAAATTTTCTCGGGAGAGTAGACCCTTTTCAATTTGTTTCAGTCCGAATTCCCATTCCGCTGTCATTTCTGCGGAGGTTAGAGTAGCCTCTTTTTGCAGTAAATTGATGAGATTGTCCCCTTTGGGAGTAGAGACCAGGAGTTTTTTTTCTTTTTTGATGTATTCCCTTTTTAGGAGAGTTTCGATCACAGAAGCCCTTGTTGCGGGGGTGCCCAGTCCTTTTTCTTTGAGGGCCTCTTTTAATTCCTCCTCTTCTACGGTTTTTCCGGCGGTCTCCATGGCGCCCAGCAAGGTTGCTTCCGTATAATGAGGCGGTGCTTTTGTTTTGCATGTTTTTATTTCGGGGATATGAGGACCTTGTTCTCCGACTTCGAAGAGAGGAAGTTCAGGTTCTTCTTCTTTATTTTCTTTTGGTTCGGATTTGTAGAGAGCGAACCATCCCGGAGAGGTAATTCGGGAACCTTTTGCGATAAATTCTTCTTCTGCCGCAGTAGCCCGAACCGTGGTCAGCATTTTTTCACAATCCGGATAAAACTGTGCGATAAAACGTATACAAATCGCTTGGAAAACGAGAGCATCGCTTCCGTCTAATCGACCTGAAAGTTGTCCTGTGGGAATGATTGCATGGTGATCGGTTACTTTTGCGTTGTTGAAAGTACGTTTACTTTTCGAAAGTTTTTCTTTGTTGATAGGGGCGATTTCGGATGAGTAGGCATTTGAAAGTTTTTGCAGGAGATTTTTACAACCCGGAAACAGATCTTCGGAAAGGTAGCGACTGTCGGTGCGGGGGTAAGATATATATTTTTTTTCATATAAATTTTGGCAGATCTCCAGAGTTTGCGCAGCGGTGAGACCGTGTAATCTGTTCATGGTTTTTTGCAGTTCGGTCAGATCAAAAAGCTGAGGAAAAGGTTGCAAAACTTTTTTTTGGTCGACTTTTACGATTTTCAGAAGTTGACCGGCTACTTTTGCGAGCATCAGTTCCGCGTCTTTTTTCTCTTTGTATCTGTCTGTTTTGTGTTTAAATTTTACCTCTCGATAAGAGGTCCAAAGTTCCCAATAGTCTTCCGGTTTAAAATTTCGAATTTCCAGTTCCCGTTTCACTATAAGAGCCAGAACGGGAGTCTGTACTCTGCCGACGCTCAATACACCGTTTCCGTTGCTGAATTTTACAGTATATCCCCGAGTAGCATTCATCCCTACAAGCCAATCCGCTTCCGATCTACATTGAGCCGCCTGAGCAAGCCGATCAAAATCGGAGAGAGGCTTTAGATTTTTAAATCCTTCTTGGATAGCTGAATCGGTTAAGCTGCTGATCCATAGACGTTTAATACATTTCTTTTCGCATCCTGTGAGTTTTAAGATATAGCGAAAAATTAATTCCCCTTCACGGCCCGCGTCCGTTGCGCAGATGATGGAGTCGGCAGATTTGAATAATTTTTTTATGACATTGAATTGTGTTTTTACCCCTTTTGCTCCGGAGACCTTTAGTTCGAAGGGATCGGGGATGATGGGCAGGCGGCCCAACGACCATTGTTTTAAAGCCGGATCATATTCCTGCGGTTCGGGGAGTTCAACAAGATGGCCGTAGGCCCAGGTCACGATATATCCCGAGCCTTCGAGGTATCCCTCCCCTTTTCTATTGGCCCCCAGGATTTTGGCTATTTCCCTTCCGACAGCCGGTTTTTCTGCAAGGACCACAATCATGAATACAATCTCCTAAATACTTTTCAAAAGTATATCACTAGGATTTTTTATTCCGTAACAATTTATGTGTAAAAAAAATATTGCATTTCATAAAGAAAATCTTGTAGTGTGCAGAAAAATAGGAAGGCCTACATGATTATTGCTTGTTTTGCTGCTAAAAAAGAAAAGAGTCCGTTGGAAGCTTATGAATATCCTCCCGGAGAACTTGGTGAACATGACGTTGAAGTTTCCATTTCGCACTGTGGTATATGCCATAGTGACATTCATCTGATTGATAACGACTGGAAAGTATCCCAATATCCTTTGGTTCCCGGCCATGAGATCATCGGAAATATTACTGCAGTCGGGTCGAGAGTTCATGATCATAAAATCGGCGATCGCGTGGGCATCGGCTGGCAGCGTTCCTCTTGTTTTCAGTGTGCTTTATGTGGGACAGGAGAGGAAAATCTTTGTTTTTCTCAAAAAGCTACTTGCGTCGGTTATCACGGCGGATTCGCCAAGAAAATCATTACGGACGGCAGATTTGCCTTTCATATTCCTAAAGAGCTTTCATCTGAGGGGGCAGCTCCCCTTCTTTGCGGCGGGGCGACAGTATACTCCCCTTTTATTACACACAATATAAAGCCGACAAGTAATGTGGGGATTATCGGCATTGGCGGATTAGGTCATTTAGCCATTAAATTTGCCTCTGCTTTCGGATGTGAGGTGACGGCGTTATCGCACACTCCGGATAAAAAAGAGGAGGCTTTGCGATTGGGGGCTCACCATTTTTTATCGAGTACCGATAAGAATTTGTTTGTCAATTCGGCTAATCGATTTGATTTCCTTCTTTGTACCATATCCGCTCCGCTCAATTGGGAAGAATATTTGTCTTTGTTAAGTCCTAAAGGGATTTTATGTTTTGTGGGAGCACAGAGTGAGCCTATCTCGTTGCCTGTATTTCCTTTGATTGTGGGACGGAAAACTATTTGTGGCAGCAATATAGCAGGGCGTCATGATTTAAAGAATATGTTAGAATTAT
>Ga0206889_1057_pt1 | contig 19699 bp, 14 predicted proteins | sample Alteio_BWOrgHeat_57_FD_153245 | JGI IMG/M metagenome (GOLD analysis project Ga0206889, IMG submission 153245) | Enriched cells from forest soil in Barre Woods Harvard Forest LTER site, Petersham, Massachusetts, United States - Alteio_BWOrgHeat_Nextera5 ... | reverse complement strand
TTGCAGGTGAAATATATTCTGTGTATAAAAAGCCTGTTTAATAAATTTTTCATATCCAATTAAAAAACTGGTGCGCGGAGGGTATAAATTATTTTCTTTTATAGAAAAGAACGGGATCACATATCTTGGATAAGCGATAGACGCTTGTCCGCCTATTCTAAAATTATCGCTATTCTTAATTGAGTTTACCCGCGAGATCTCAAAGCTTCCATACAGCTTTAGTGCCAGTTGCTCTGCTCCTTTAAAAGTGTTACGGTTTTTCCAGTTGATACTTGCCTGCGAACCGATATAACCATTCTCTTTTGAGAATCCGTCCAGTTCACCCTGGAGCGATTTTTTTTTTGATGGAGTAAGATAATAGTAGGCATTTAAAAGATATCGGGAGGTGTCTTTCGCTATTTCAAAACGATTCTTTACAAATTTAAAAGTGCCCAGACTTATCAATCGGTTCAAAGAAGTATTTTGGTCAACACTACTATATAAACTCCCTGGCCTGTAAGTGATCATCAGTTTAAAAAGTTCGGGCTTGAATTTATGAACGGTATCACGTATCAACAGACCGTCATAATTAATGGCGCCGATCTTACTGGTATCAGGAGATAAGGTATAATTGGGAAAAAGTGTAATTCGGTTGATCGTATAGGCATGACGGGCATTTTCGGGCGTCGTTTTTTTTATGTTTAAAAATAAATTCACTTCATGATGGCCGATCGTACTATCTGCGTAGGCCATTATATAATCGGGATTGAAAAAATAATACCCTTTTGTTTTTATTTCCAGGTCCAGGCGGGTTCTTTCTGTTTGAATATCATCCAGGCGATAAGGATTGCCCGGCTTCAACAGACCGTTCTTATTATTCGATTCGAGTATCTTCAACAGATCAGAGCTATCGCTTACCCATTGGATATTTTTAATAGTGTATTGTGGAAATACATCAGCATGATAGATCGCTTTTGCGAAATAACTTTTGTTTACGGTATCACCTTGTACGGTACTATGAAAATACCCGGTATTCTCCAATGAAGCCTCCATGTTTTCGGCAGTAACTCCGGCATCGATCCTGCTGCTAAATACCGGGGGCTCAGCTAATTTTTTTTGAAGCCATGTTTTAAAACCTGTTTCTCTTTTTGGTTGGCCGATGACATACCACCACCATACTTTGTAGGGTTGCCCTAAAAAAAACTTATTGGCCGTTGGCTTTGCTGCATTTTTTAATTGTTTTTTAAGGGCGCGTTTAGAACCTTTCACTCCATTTTCTTTTTTTACATATACCGTAGCCCCCCTGTATAGTTTTTCACCTGGAGGTATGCGCCTTCTCACGCTGCAACTGCTTCCAATGAGTAGAATAAGAAAAAAATATAGAACGAACTTACTCATTTATTTAGGAGATTTTTTTTCTTCTTTATTCTTTTTCTGAAATAAGTCTTTGAACTTATTATAATTCAATGTTAGAATAAAACCAATGCCGGTCTCCGTTATATAACCATCTTCGATCGCTTCAAACTGATCTTGTTTGTATAGTTTCAGAATATATTTGCCATCCTCGGATAGTTTATAATTAGCAGTGATATCAGGAAATGAATTGGGGTTTTGCTGTATGGCGCTTGCTGCATCCTGTCCCACTACGCCAAAGTTCTTGCCGGCGGTTAATGTTAACCGTTCATTCAGGAAATTTTTACTAACGGCAACATTGAGGTCCGTTTTTTCCTGCGCATCACCACTACTGAAATCCTGGTAACTGTTTAAATTCAATTGTATATCTACTCCTTTGATCAGGTCTGCCGATATCTGGTTAAGCGCAGAGGATAAGAATGCACTTACACTTTCCCTTGCCATTTCATCATTACTGGTGCCGCTGCCTTTAAAGAAGTCGCTGCTTTGTTCGCTTACAAAATGACCAAGTAGTAACAAGGAAAAGACCTCTTTATTAGTGATAGCTGCATCATTGCGCATTTGGATCAATTGATCTTCAATGGTGGTGCGCATATCACCGCTGATCGGTACATTAGCACTTTCATCGGGAAGCTGAATATCAAAACTTATATCCGGCTTTTTCATAGCGCCTTTCAAATACAATAAAACCCTGAAAGGAATTTTTTGATTGTAGGTGTTCGCTACTTTAGGGTCCATTTCTCCGGCATTGTTTGCTAACAGATCGCTGGCTGGAGCATTCACCACATATTCTGCGGTGATATTTACCTGTGCATCCATAGGTGCCCCCGAGAAACTAATGGTACTGCCATCTAACAAGTTGAATTTTCTTTTTAAAAATTGAGAGTTTAAAATATAATAACCACTTTTTAATGCATAATTGCCTGCTAAAACAATATGACCTCCGGGATCAACACCGGCATTCAACTCAGCCTCTCCCTGTACTTTTAATTCATCACCACCTGAAGGGTCAACGATTATAGTAAGTGCAGAGCTTTTATCTATTTTAATGTTCAGGTTGTAATTAAGAAATTGCGCAAAACCTGTTTTGGGTTCTACCTCCGGACTAAACGCAACTTTTTCCGGAAGTGGAAAGGTGTCCCTGTCAATAAACCGTACTACTGATCTTGCGGCATCTTTATCAATGTTTTGTTCGGGTAATGCAATGGTTACATCGCTTTTATTATTGATCGCTATATCGCCTTCTATATCCGGGCTGGTAGTGTTACCCGATATAGTAATATCTGCATCAACGGAGGCATAACCGTACACCTGGTTATCAATGGCCTTTGGCGTATTGACGAGTGTGAATTTTTTTGCCTTAATGCTAAGCGAAAGATCGTAATTGCTTAAAGAGTTAGCGGTAATAGCTCCGTCAATGGTCATTGTATTGCCTGCCGAATCTTTTAAGAGAAAGTTGTTAAACTTAATTGCAGGGTAGGCGAGTGACAGTTTTTGTTTATCCAGAATATAGGTAGTTCCCGTTTTCACGATCGTAAACCTGGAAGAGTCGAAATTCAATACCCCATCTATTTTGGGTGTTGTAAAATTGCCGGATAATTTTAAATTGCCATTCACGCTACCTGTAGCTCTTGTAATAGTGCCTGCAGTAAGGGCCTGCAAAGTAGCCATTGCCAATCGTTGGATATTGAGATCAATATCAAATTGATCCTGATCATTATTCAGGTTATAGTTTCCTTTTGCAGTAACAGCATTTCCATTTCCTGTCAATTCCACATTGGCGGAAACTGTATTCGCATCTTCTTCTTTTGCAGTGATGGTTAAGTTTCCAACAGGTTGCTGCATGAATTGGAAGTTATCGATGGTAATATTCCCTGTAAATGCCGGAAACTTGTTTTCAAGACCACTGACATTGATCTTTCCATTAATAATTCCGGAGGCTATCAGCGTATCACTATTGGTGAGCGATGCAATATCTTTAATGTCAAAATCCTTAATGTCAACATCGATCGGGCTATTGGTAGCACCCTCGCTATTCGCTGTGATCTTTGCTTGTTGGTTTTGTATTGAAAAATCTTTTACTAAAATTTCCCGCGGCGAATAGCTCAGTTTATTATCGGGCGAAACATCCCATTTTTGATAGTTGATCAGCAAATTGTTCTTTAATGAAATGGTATAGTTTTCATTGTTGTTTGTTATGGCAGCACTTATTCCATAGCGGTCTTTATTTCTTTCATCTTTCGTAAGGGCAACAATATTCAGACTATCATTGATCACATTTCCTTTTATACTGGTAGCGTAAAAAATATTCTTAGCTACATGCAGATCATTAAAACTAATGGCATAATTGATCCTGTTATTCAGCGAACTGATGTCGATCTTTCCATTATCAACTTTATAAGATTGGTAACTCAATTTTGGAATAGAAGTGTGCCAGTTCAAGGCGCTATCACCACCTTGTGAAGAATAGCTTCCATTAAAATGAATGTCTTCGTAAGTCAGACCGGCAAAGAGGCCCGCTATTAACGGATGATCTTTTATCATGCCATTTATAACAAGCTGTTGCGCAGGTAGGTTTTGTGCGGGGGTTGATACAACATTATAATACTTGTCGATATATTGTAATAATGACCTGCTTATATTAGCATAATCAAATTCTCCTTTTATAAATACATCTATTATGGGGGATTGAAAAGCGATGTCTTTTTTTCGGTCTGTGCCCGTAAGTTTTGCTGTTATAGAATCCAGTAAGTAAGGTTTGTTCTTAACATCTAATTGCGTAGAATCTATTCTTGCATATAAATTAAAGTTAGCCGGATCAAGATTGGCGGCTTTTACATAAGCGCTAAAAGAAGCATTCAGCGTGTCATTATATAAATGCAGCTTTTGTAATTGCAATGTATCCAGTATTAAACTGGCTTCAACTGCAGATGGATATTTCCCCGAAAGATCTCCCGTTACCGTATAATGCAATTGCAGATTGGGATCATCGATGTTACCGTTTGATACGATCTTTCCGTTATTTAATTCAGCAGCGACAGTTATATTATTGTAATCATAATTTTTTATGGCGGCATGTTGCACCAGTATGTTGAAAGAGGAGCGCATGGTCTTATAATTAAATCCTGTTCCTTTTGCCGAAGCGGTAAAATCGGCCTTGCCGATGGTGCTGTCTTGTTTTAAAAATTTACCCGCTTCAATATCCTTCGCTGTTAATTGAATATCATAGGTAGCGGCTTCAGTGTTTTTAAAATTATAAACATAGCCTTTTGCTATGATCGTTCCGTAACTGCTGGTTATTACCAGGTCGGGGTTAATATTATTCATATCGCCTTTCAGATGCATGTTTACACTCATATCAGGAGGTAAGTCTGCATTATTATCATTTGGAGGAATAAATTTGAGTAGGTCGTTCCTTACAATGTGCGTATTGTAAACAGTGATGTCATACCGTAGTTTTTGAGAATCGGTGACATTGTATAAAACGGCTTTTGCATTTATGGAACTACCTGATAAACCATGTAATTGTAAATAGGGAATACTTAATTGCTGTAAACTGCCTTTGATCTCAGTATTAATGACTACCACGTTGTTTTTGAATTTATCAACCGGCATAAATTTCTTAATCGACGGTATGATCATATAAAGATCATTAACAGCAATAGTAGACTGCAGCAGTGTTGCGGATACGGAAGCGTTCTTTGGATTTTTTGTCAGATCTTCTACGCTATTATAATGTAGCTGTAATGAATTTTGCACTAAACTATGAGGTGTTCTAAGATATAAGCGAGTCAGGGAAATGCCTTTAGCACTGTATAAAATATGGGCGTTCATTTTTTCAACCACCAACCCGCTTTTTTCATTAAAGGTGAGTTGATCAATAATTGCAGCAGTGCTATCCGGCGAATAATTAATATTACCGGCACTTACAGTAATATTTTGTGCGTTGATATGCGAAGGATCAAATCCTTCTTTTTGCCGGTAGGATTGATTGTTATCGAATTGGAACCGATCATTATTGAATTGCAATGATTTTAATGATATGGCCCATCCGGCTGAAGAGCCATTGTAAGATGCTGATCCATTTTTTGTGGGTAATGGAGAAACGAATTTTATGGAAGAGCTATCCAGTATGATCCTGTCCAGGCTTAGTCTTTGTGCAGCCAGACTTATACCTGCGTTGCTTATTGCCAGGTGATTTAATTGATTGGCATATTGCATTCCGGTATTGTTGTCTTTAACGGATGCATTGATATGGGTCATATCCAATTGCTGCAGGCTAAGCGTTAAATTAGTATTAGGGGTATTGGCGGCCGGGTTAACCGCATTCTTTGTTTTATAAGACTGCATTGAAAAATAAATGCTGTCTGTTTTAAATTTGTCGATCGCGAAGAGGAGGGTAGATGGTTGAAATTTATTTATAGTAATATCTAATTTTTGAACGGTGGTGAAAAAATCATTGCCTCCGTATTGGTCTTTATAATCGAGGGAGAAGCCGTTCAATACTAATTCGTTGAGCACGAGTTTAGAGGCAGAGGTATCTTCTTTTGTAGTCGTTTTGCTTGAAAATGCATCAATGATATATTGGAAATTAAAGCTGGGATTGTTCTCGGTACGTGAAACCTTCGCTTTAATATTGGTTAATTCAATTTTTTGGATATCCGTTTCCCCCCATATCAGCTTGATCATATCGATATTGACGAGTAATTTCTTTCCATAGAGCAACGTGTCTTTTTGCTGATCTTCTATGTAGATATCGTTTATTGCTGCACTTTGCGGAAAGTGATAATCAATAGAACCGATCTCAACTTTTGTTTTTATTTTATTTTGAAGGTAGGATTGTAATTTGTTTCGGATAAGTTGTTTTGCATAGTTGGTATTTAAAAAGATAACTGCGGCAAGAAGGATCAGCAATACAGCGCCTAGCGTGTAGGCGATTATTTTCCCGGTCTTTTTAAGAATTTCTTTGGCCGTCATTTTACTAATATCTATAATTCACTATGTTAACCCGCCGGACAAATTGCAATGGTTAGAAGAAACACTGATTTTTCCATCGCGATCAATGTATGTTTGGTTTCTTCATGGAGCGTTAACAAACATCCTTTTTTGAGCTGCTCGGTTTTTTTATCCGTTTGAATATTTACTGAGCCCTCAATTATCTGCACGCTCATCATATTGCCGGATTGATGAAAATTCATTTCTGTTTGTTCCTGTAAGGCGATCAATACAATTCGCATATACGCGCTTTTCAACAGGGTGATCGCATTACGTTCTCCCATCTTCCAAACGTCTTCCTGCTTGATATTTTCAACAACGTCGGTTAAATTGAACGTCAGTAATGGCGCATCCAATAATCTGTCCGGCGTATGAAAGGGGAGTACATTCTCCATTTTATCCTGTTTTATTTTGTGCTGTCTTTTGCAATGGGTACTTGATTAGTGGTACTATCATTCAAATTGTTTTGTTGTTTTAAATCAGCCTGCTTCTTTGTTTCCTTTTCTTTTTTCTTAAAATAACCTCTTAATAAAAAACTATGTTGCGCCGCATCGATCGTTTCTTTTACTCCTTTGGTATCCTCCTGCAGGTTAGCCATTGTTGAATCGAGGTGCTTGCCGATATTCCCATTATTGATACGCGTAGTGAATTGAGCAAATTGACTGGAACTGTTTTGCAGGTTGGTTAATGTGCCTTTAAGGCTATTTGAAAAATCCTGGTCAGTGGTTAATTTTGATAGTACCCCATTCCCATTATTCATTTTATACGTGAATTGTGCCAATTGGCCTGTGATGATCCCTGCGTTATCTACACTTGTTTTAACGCTGCTCATAATGTCTTCCATTTCTATAGCATTTTTTGAAACGATAAGGTCGTTATCCTTTACAGGGCTGCTGGTACCCGGCGAGATCGTTACTACTTTATCTCCCATTAATCCATCCGAACCAATACTTGCTATGGCATCTTTTTTAATAAATGGCTGAACTTCTTTTTTTATCAAAAGGTCCACCATTACAGAAGAATCCGTTATGAGTTCGATTTCATCAACAGTACCTACATCAATACCGGAGAAGCGTACATTGTTTCCTACCTTTAAACCGCTCACATTTCTAAACTGTGATCTTAAGCGAAAAGTAGAGCCAAATAAATTCTTTTCTTTTCCAATAAAATAGATGGTAATGACAAACAGGAATAATCCTATTGTTACAAACATTCCTAATTTCCATGTAAATCCAGATTCTTTATTCATAGCATAATTTTTATTAGTGATCAAATGAAAAAAGAACGCACCCATTCATCGTTGCTTTTTTCCAGTTCATCGTAAAGGCCCTGTACGCCAATGACCCCGTCTCTTAAGATCGCGATTCGGTCGCCGGTGAGCTTTGCACAAGCCATATCATGGGTTATAATAATAGAACTTGTTTTATTTTTTTTCTGAATTGCCAGTATCAATTCACTGATCTCTCTCGATGTGATGGTGTCCAGGCCGGTTGTGGGTTCATCATACAACATGATCTCCGGTTTTAAAATAAGAGTGCGTGCGAGCCCTATTCTTTTACGCATCCCTCCCGATAGTTCAGAAGGCATTTTATCAATAGCATCTGCCAGTCCTACACTTTCCAATACTTCTTTAACAGCGTCTTCCACTTCTTTTGCAGAAAGATCTTTTGAATGTCGCTTTAACGGAAATTCCAGGTTCTCTCTTACCGTCATTGAATCATACAAAGCTGCGTTTTGAAAAAGAAAACCAATTCGTATCCTGATCTTATTCAGTTCACTCTCTTTCAAATAGAGAATGTCGTTATCAAATACTTTTATTTCCCCTTTATCCGGTTCTACCAAACCAACCAGGCATTTTATAATGATGGATTTTCCCGAACCGGATTTTCCCAGCAATACCAGGTTCTCGCCTTTTTTCACCGTAAGATCAATACCCTTTAATACATCATTGTGTTCTCCAAATGATTTATATAAACCATGGATATCAATGATCGCTTCTGTATCATGTGCCGTACTTGCTTCTATTGTATTTGTTTCTTCCTGTACCATTAATTGTATGTATTAAAAAGGAAATCAGTTATTTGTACAGCCAGCAGATCTATTATGAATATTGCCAACGAAGCTGCTACCACAGCAGCATTGGCGGCTTTACCCACACTTTCGGTTCCATTGGCCGCGTTATACCCTTTATAGGAACCGATCAATCCTATAAAGAACCCAAAGAAGAATGTTTTAACCGTAGCCGGTACTAGATCTACGAAATTCAATGAGTCAAATACCTGTGAGAAATAACGGAACAAGCTCACATGATCATGGATATTAACACCAATATATCCCCCCAGGATACCGATAAAATCGGCAAATATTACCAGCAGCGGCACCATCAATGTAGTTGCCATTATCCGTGTAGCTACCAGGTAGGTGAAAGGATTAATGCCCGATACTTCCATCGCATCGATTTGTTCTGTTACTTTCATCGAACCTAATTCTGCACCAATACCGGATGCGATCTTTCCGGCACATATTAATGCGGTTATCACCGGGGCGATCTCTCTTATTAAAGAAAGTGCTACCATTCCCGGTAACCATGACTCTGCACCAAACTCGGCTAATGTAGGCCGTGATTGAATGGTGAGTACCAGTCCCATAATTAAACCGGTGATACTAACCAACGGCAATGATTTATAACCCACGCTATAACACTGCCTCAAAAATTCTTTTATTTCATAAGGAGGTCTGATGATCTCTTTAAAGAATCGTAGGGTGAATAAGGTAGCGTTCCCTGCGTCTTTAAAAATACTTTTTAAATAACTAGCCAAAATATGTATGCTTTTTAGATCAATAAATGATTCCTTCTTTTGAAAGAACGATTATAATGCTGCAATGCTTTTTCTCAGGTCTTCAATGGTCTTTTGAAGTGTGGTATTAAGCTCCTTCAGCATAAATTCTGTTTTACTATCTTCAAACGACATGCCGTACCCGGTTAAAGAATTGAATTTCAGCAGCAGATTGGCTTTCAGTGCTGACCATTTCACTTTTAGAGATGCTGAGGTTGTCATGTTATTTAGTTTTATTGTGGATGAATTTCCACAATGTGAAGTTGCGAAGCTTTGGGCAGCGGACTGTTACAGAACTTCGGGAAAAAATTATATAATTCACACTTTTTAAAAGAAGTGATGCGGTGATACAGAGCGTAAAGGGGAATCTAAATTTCGAGCGCCTTGTTCTCTTCTTTAACTCTTACATACAGCATAAGGGCATTGAGCAGGGTAAAAACGATAGCCGTGCAGTAGAGATGGAAGCAAAGCGGGATGATGGCAATCTCTGCGATCACGACAAAATAATTGGGATGTTTAAAATATTTGTAGGGCCCTTTTTCAACCAGGGGAATATTTTCAATATGATAGATCTTTGTGTTCCAGAATCTTCCTAAGGATAAAATGATCCAGGCTTTAAATACGAGAAGCAAAAAATATAAAATGATTAAGAACAGGCTATAAGAAACGGGCTGCCTGATAATATATTCAATGATCAATGAAAGAAGGAACAAAGTATGCAGCGCTACAATGAACGGGTAATGTTCTTTTCCGTATTCAACAGCGCCATTTTCTACCAGCCATTTTTCATTGCTCTTAGAAAGCAACAATTCACCTATTCTTAAAAGGATGATAAATAAAATAAAGAGGATGAACATGGCGTTAGCTTTTATTCATTTGCAATAAAACCATTTCGCTGGAAAATCCCGGTCCCATGGCCATCATTAATCCATAGCCGTTTTCAAAATCTTCTGAAAAGAATTTCTCCAATACATATAAAACTGTGGGGCTCGACATGTTGCCGTTATCATTCATCACTTCCCTCGTCTTTTTTAAAAAATCACCTTCTACTGATAAAGCTTCCTGATAAGCTGCCAGCACTTTTTTTCCTCCGGGATGAAAAATAAAATTCTTAATATCCGAAAGTGTTAATTGATGCTTTTCGAGGAAAGAAGTAATATCCGCCAAAACATTTTGTGAGATGATCGTTGGGATATCCTGTGAGAACAATACTTTGAATCCTTCGTTTAAAAACTGCCATCCCATCACATCCAATGTATCGTAATACAGATTGCTTTGTGATCCTAAAAAACGAATACTGTTATTGGTTGTATTGGTATGATGATCGCCGGTAATGATGCAGGCGGCCACACCATCCGAAAATAAACTGGATCCTATAAAATTACTTTTGCTGTAATCATTTCGCAAAAAGGTGAGGGAACATAATTCAACGGATACCAGTAATACTACTGCATCCGGATTTGCTTTTGCAAGAATACTTGCTTTGGAAAATCCGGCAACGCCACCGGCACATCCTAAACCGAAAATGGGAATACGACCAATATTACGGTTTAGTTTCATTTTATTGATGATCAATGCATCCAGACTTGGAGTAGATAATCCTGTAGTAGAAACAAAAATAATATCGGTAATTGCCTCTTTGTTTATTTGCGCAGAAGCAATGCATGTTTCGATGGCTTTGATCGAAAATTCAAGTGATAACCGGATATATTCCGCGTTCTGATCCTGGAAGGAGTGGAGATCGGCGTAATATTCCAACGGCTTACAAAAATTTCTTGTGATTATTTCAGTGTTATCGAAAGCACTAAGCATTCTCTCTACCTGCGGAAAGGAAGGAGCAAACAATTCTTTTGCATGCTGCTTTACTTTTTGTTGCTCAACTCTAAAAGGAAAATCGATCTTTGATACGGCCGCTAATGAAGGCATAGTTTATAATTAAATATCAGTTTAGGCTAGTATGCGGTTTTGATGATCGTTGAGATCATTTTGAATTGTTCCGTAGCAACGAAGCAATGCGGCGCATGAGCAGGAATAATGATTCCCTCACCCAATTTAAGTTTATATTTTATCTCATTGATAACAACCTCGGCGGCCCCGTCAATTATTTGAACATAAATATCGAAGGGAGAGGTCTTTTCAGCCAATTCTTCGCCCGTGTCAAATGAGGAAACAGTGATGTTGCCGGTTGTTTTTTTAATAATGGTCTTGCTTACGATCGAGTTGGGGATATATTCAATGATCTCTACAATGATATGCGCTTTCGATTTGGCTAATGGAGAAGTATCCAACACAGTATCTTCGTTTATATGACCTTCTTTCATTAGAATTAAATTTAGTAAGCATTCTGTTCCTATTCACCCTGGTCTTCTTTCAGATCATTGTGGTCATCTCCTCCCAAACTGTAATAATTATTTTCTTCATCTTCATTGCCGATATCTTCCTGATCATCATCTAACTCTGATCCCGGGACATCCATGTCTTCCCCCCGTACAACGTCATCGTCTTCTATTTGGTTGCCTGTCTCCCCATTGTCCGTTTCATTTGTTTCTTTTACTTTAGAGATGTCCTGTGGATCGATGTTTGGTTCCTGTTTAGACTTATTATAAATGTCATCAGTGATAGGATATAAAGGATATCCCTGGGTACTGATGTTCACTTTATTTTCAGCTCTCTGCCTGTTTTCTTCTTTAATTTCATCTTCCTGGTTCATATACGTTTGTTTTTAGGTGATGGATGTTTTAGTCTGGATTAAGCTAAATACCGTCTAAGTATCCAGGCGGTAGTTTCGTGTTGCTCCATTAAGCCCGTCAAAAAATCGGCGGTGCCGGCATCTTTATTTTTATTGGCACTGATCTCGATATCTTTTCTAAGTAATACAATAACCGATTCATGATCGCCTAATAACTCTTTCATCATTTCTTTAGGATCTGGATACTTGTTGGGAGATTCCTTCAGCCTGGTATTTTGTATGAACTCCTGCATAGTGCCGATCGCTTTTCCGCCCAGTTTGCTGATGCGTTCTGCTATCGCGTCAATGGTTTCTTCCAATTCGCTGTATTGACTTTCAAATAGTTTGTGCATCTCCATAAAACTTTCTCCATATACATTCCAATGGAATTTTCTTGTTTTCGTGTATAGGGTAACTTCGTCTGATAAGATGCGTGAAAGCAATGCAATGGTTTTGTCCAGACTTTTTTCGGCGATGCCAATTTTCGGTTGCATAATAATTATAATTTAGATGTGTTTATTAAAACAGGCTAACCCTGCATGAGTGCCTGATATAATTGCTTCTAAATCAATATCCATGCCACCATGAAGGTTAATGGGTATGTTTATCTTTTTATAGTTCCGTAATGATCTTAAACAATTCTTCTTTTGATTTGCCCAATTTGAGTTGAAGTCTTCCCAGCATTTCATCTTTCTTGCCTTCGCTATACAAGAGATCATTATCAGTCAGGCTTGCAAATTTTTGTTTTAGTTTACCTTTTTGTTCGTTCCAGGCTCCTTTTAATTCGTTCGTATTCATAGCTTAAATTTTTAATGGTGAGTTATTGATCACTATACAAAGGTGAGTTGTTCCATTGCGCAAAGCATTACACAATTCAAAGAAAGAGTTGCATGATTCACACCTTTTACCAGTCAATAAAAAAGCACCATATTGTTTATGGTGCTTTAAAGGTTGAATGATTATGTTCAAATAGAAAGATTGCCTTCTTTATTCGATATAGAATTGGGTTCCAGGTGCGAGCGTAAGAACCAGGCCATCTTTTCATGCTCTTCCATTACTCCGGTAATAAAATCACTTGTTCCAAAATCGTGGTACTTGTTCCCAAAAAGTTGAATTATTTCTCTTATATGAATGATGATACTTTCATGATCTGTCAGCAGTTCTTTTAAATAAACCTGGCTGTCATTTCTATCATCTTTTACCTCCGTAAGATGCGTCAGTTCCAGAAAAGATTTTAGAGTGGCATAGGCATAATGCCCCAATGAACGGATACGTTCTGCAATGCTGTCAATCATCGTATTCAATTGTTCAAACTGGCTCTCAAAGAATTTGTGTTTGTCGTAGAAATCTGCGCCTTCTATGTTCCAATGTGCATTCCTTGTTTTAGTGTACAATACATATTCATCCGCTAATAATTTCGCTAATTCGTTGGCAACGGCCTGGCGGTTGCTGTCGATGATGCCGATATTTTTGTTCATTTTTTGTTTTTAGCGCGAAATATCTTTCGCGGTATAAAGGTGATTCATATAAGGTCGTATAGTGTTACACAATTCGATCAATTAGTTGCATCATTCACACCTTATGAACTATATAATAAAAAAGCACCATGCCCGCGCACAGTGCTTATTGAGTATCCACGGGATATTGGGTTATTTCTTATATACTAATGTAAACGTCAATGCCACGTCTTCGCTGGTCTTTACTGCTCCGAATAAAAGGGAGGGTGGCTTAACTCCGTAGTCACTCATCTTCAGTTTATAAGATCCGGTAGCGGTGATCGTTCCATCCTTGTTAACTACACAATCAACATTGACCGTTACTTTTTTAGTAACACCTGCAATATTGAGATTGCCTTCTGTTTTGACATGGGATTTGTCCCCGCCCGCCGGTGTTACCACAGCAGATACCTGCGTATAAAAAATATTTCTATAAGGATTTATCTTTAACGCATTGTGCGCGTCTTTATCCAATCCTTTTTTGCCACTTTTTAAATTTTCTACTGCTACCGAAAAGGTTAAAGAACTAATGGAAGCAAGCTGATGCTCCTTTCCGGGTTTAAAGCCGAATTGCGCCTCACTGGTAAATGTCTTCGTTTCGAGCGACCAGTTATGTAAGGCAGAAATGCCTGACAATTTCATATCGTTCTCTTTGGCATTAGTGATCTTATAGATCGCCTGTGCATACAGTGTTGATGCAGATGCAAGGATGCATATCGTCATCAATACCAGGATTTGTTGGATGTATTTTTTCATTGTATGATTTTTAATAGTTTGATTAATGAATAAGGTGATGCAAAACTGACCATCTTATTATAATTAAGTGTTACATAATTCGGGCCATTTGTTGTATCATTCACAGGTTTGTGGAGGAACCCTTCTTTATTAAGGGTATCTTCACAGGCAATATTTCACCCAAAGGAATTAAAGAGATCTTATTACGGCCTGAAATTTGAATTATTCACCAATTAAAACTATCAGGCCGGATGACATTATCTAAAAGAAAAGAACAGGGAAAGGATGTTTTCACTGAAATGCTTCCACAAGCGATCTCCGTATTAAAGAAATCAATCATTGATCCATTGTTTGGAGAAACCGTCATGCGTAAGTATGCCAATGAAAAATCTCCGTTAAGATCAGAATTGTTTTCTTCGGGGCAGATGGAACAGCATGCTATCCGCCTGGCCAAGAGCCACAAACTAACGCGGGAAAAGGCTTCCGAGCAATTGTTGAAACGGCTGGCAGAGAACGAAGAAGTGTTATTGGATGTTCATGGTCTTTTAACCGAAACGGTAAGAGTACAGAAAAGTATCGCACCTGCCGGTGAATGGTTATTGGATAATTTCTACCTGATAGAAGAACAGATCTACACCGGTAAAAAGCATTTGCCCAAGGGATATAGTAAAGGATTGCCACAGCTCGCAAGGGGACAATCGCAGGGATTACCGCGGGTTTATGATATTGCTGTGGAAATTATTTCTCACAGTGACGGGCGGGTCGATATAAAAAGTTTATCTGCTTTTATTCATGCCTATCAATCAGTTACCACTTTACAATTAGGAGAGCTTTGGGCGATCCCGATCATGTTACGGTTAGCCTTACTCGAAAATCTGCGAAGATTGGCAACACAGATCGCGGTAGATATCCTTAATAAAAATCTTGCCGGCCATTGGGCAGATGAAATGACCGATACCGCTGAAAAGGATCCAAAAAACCTTGTATTGATCATTGCGGATATGGCAAGATCAAACCCGCCGATGGAAAGTTCTTTCGTGGCCGAGTTAACAAGAAGATTGCAGGGTAAGGGTTCTTCACTGGCATTGCCCCTTAGCTGGATTGAACAACGCTTGTCGGAAAACGGATTAACAAGTACAGAATTAGTGTATCTCGAAAATCAGAAACAGGCCGCCGATCAGATGTCTATCAGTAATAGCATCAACGGACTTCGCTTTTTGAACAATACCGACTGGCGTGATTTCGTGGAAGACCTCAGTGTTGTGGAACAAATTCTACGGAGAGACATTGATGAAGTGTATTCAAAAATGGATTTTTATACGCGTGATAGCTATCGGCACGTAATAGAAAGAATTGCCAAGGGAAGCGACCTGCCCGAAGAAAAAGTGGCTTCTATCGCCATTTTATTGGCAAGAGAAAATGCGACCAATAATATCCGGGCCGCTCATGTGGGCTATTATTTAACGGGCAAAGGTGTATCGGAGTTAGAAAAAATTTCCAAAACGCGGTTAACGATCCGCGAGCGATCTAAAAAAATATTTAACAGGATCCCTGTTCTATTATATACGGCTTCTATTATTGGTATTACCTTTTTATTATGCTGGCTGCTATTGCATAAAGCATATGCAGAAGGACTCAGGGATGGAAAGATGATATTGTTGGGAGTGTTGTGTGCTATCAGTTTAAGTCAGCTTTCATTAACATTGGTCAATTGGTTAGTTACTTTATTTGCGCGACCGTATTTACTTCCGCGACTTGATTTTTCAAAAGGGATCCCTGCGCAATACCGCACATTGGTTGCAGTGCCTACCATGCTTACCAGCATTCCTGATATAGAAGACCTGGCAGAGGCATTGGAAGTACGATTCTTAGCCAATCGTGATGAACATCTTCAATATGCATTAGTAACAGATTTCAAAGATGCAGCTACCGAGACATTGGAAGAAGACGAACAACTGTTATCCTGTGTAGAACAAAAGATCATTGAGCTGAATAAAAAATATGATCGTACAAAGAATGATACGTTCTTTCTTTTTCATCGTCCGCGTAAATGGAACGCGAAAGAAAAAAAATGGATGGGGTATGAGCGCAAACGCGGAAAGCTGGCAGCGCTCAATGCATTATTAAGAGGAAAGGGAAAAGAAAATTTCTCATCGATCATTGCGGACGATACGTTTTTTGCTGAAACAAAATATGTTATTACGCTCGATACTGATACGCAGTTGCCAAGAGATGCAGCATGGAAAATGATCGGCGCACTGGCCCATCCGTTGAATCACGCGTTGTACGATGAACAAAAGCAACGTGTGGTGGATGGGTACACTATTCTTCAACCGCGTGTATCCAATAGTTTGCCCGGCGTTACCGGCTCGAGCTATACAAAATTGCATGGAAATGAGGCCGGTATTGATCCTTACACGCACGCTATCTCGGATGTATACCAGGATCTGTTTCGTGAAGCATCCTTTATTGGCAAAGGAATTTATGACATAGATGCATTTGAACAAACATTGAATAACCGTTTTCCGGATAACCGGATATTAAGTCATGATCTGCTGGAAGGTAATTATGCACGTTGCGCACTGATCAGTGATGTACAATTATACGAAGCTTATCCTTCTAATTATATTACGGATATGCAACGTCATCATCGTTGGATAAGAGGTGATTGGCAAATAGCGAAATGGTTATTGCCTTTTGTTCCGAGCCCCGAAAAAAAATTCAGGCGCAATGCATTGTCGGCTTTATCCTTATGGAAAATATTTGATAATATCCGGCGCAGTTTTGTATCCATCTCATTGTTATTCCTTCTTTTATTTGGATGGATCGTTTCTCCTTCGGCATCTTTCTGGACATTGTGTGTGATCGCTATCATCACGGCACATTCCTTTATCACATTAGGTTTAGAGATGTTGAGAAAACCGAGTGATGTAGAATTATGGCAACATACTATCTATGCACTGCGGTCTGCCTATAATAATTTTATTCAACATGCGCTTTACCTTGTGTTCCTTCCTTATAATGCATTTATTCATTTGGACGCGATCATTCGTACCAACTGGAGATTGTTTATCTCGCATAAAAAGTTATTGGAATGGAATCCTTCTCATTCATCGGCACGTAATAAAAAAACATTTTGGGCTGCTTATCGCACCATGTGGATCCAGCCTTTGGTTGTTATAGGTCTGTCGGTTTATTTTTTTTACTATTCGTCATTGGAGTTATTCATCGAGGTTCCGATACTTCTTTTATGGATATTAGCTCCTGCGATAGAATGGCGTATCGGACTTTCCAAACCGAAGATCGAAGCGGATATCACGGATAAACAGAAATTATTTCTTCAAAAATTATCGAGAAAAATATGGTTCTTTTTTGAAAAATTTGTTACCGAAGAAGATAACTGGCTGCCGCCTGATAATTACCAGGAGCATCCACAGCCCAAGATCGCGCATCGTACATCACCTACCAATATCGGGCTTGCCTTGTTATCTAATTTAACCGCGTATGATTTTGGTTATATCTCCGCGGGGGAACTGATAGAACGTACTACCAATACCTTTAATACGGTTAAACGAATGGAAAAATATGGCGGCCATTTATACAATTGGTATGATACCGTTACGCTTACTCCATTGATCCCGCGCTATATCTCCACAGTTGATAGCGGAAATTTTGCCGGGCATCTGATCGTATTAAAACAAGGCCTTCTTTCCCTTATTAATGAAAAGATATTTTCCATTAAAGCATTTGATGGTTTGATGGATACCATTGAGGTTTTGTTAGAGAAGAAAGAAAAGAAAGTGGTCATCGAGCAATTTAAAAAAGAACTGGAAGCTATTCGTTTGGCACCGCCATTGACCTTAGAAGCAACAAGAATTTGTTTTACCCTATTGGAAAAAACATTTGAACAGGTCATCTCCAGTTTTGCTCCCAGTGAAGAACAGAACAATGAATCGTTCATATGGGTGGAAAAATTAGGGAGCCAGATAAACGCCTTACGCAATGAACTGCTAACACTCGCTCCATGGTTATTATTGGATCCTGTATCGGACAAATTCAATGCTATCACTGCGTTGATACCGGATATCCCCACATTGTCTCAGTTGGCTAAAATTGAAATTCTGTTATTGCCACAAATAAAAAGTTTCTATTCAGAAAATAATACAACCACAGAAGATGATTGGCTGAATGAGTTTGCCACGCAGATCAGCAATGGGGCGCACCGGGCAAAAGAACGCATCTTAATAATGGATGCATTGATCCATCAGTGTACAGAATTCTCATCGATCGACTATGATTTTTTATATGATCGTTCACAACATTTATTAGCGATCGGTTATAATGTAGATGATCACCGGAGAGACAATAGTTTTTATGATCTGCTCGCATCAGAAGCAAGACTTACCACTTTTACCGCGATCGCACAGGGTAAGTTGCCGCAGGAAAGCTGGTTTGCATTGGGCCGCCAGTTAACGAATGCGGGTTCAACACCGATCTTACTTTCCTGGAGCGGATCCATGTTTGAATACCTGATGCCCATGCTGGTAATGCCTTCTTATCAAAATACTTTGTTGGATCAAACCTGTAAAGCAGTAGTTGAAAAACAAATTGAATATGGCAGAAAAAGAAATGTGCCGTGGGGTATTTCAGAATCGGGTTACAATGCAGTGGATGCTGCAATGAATTATCAATACCGTTCATTTGGTGTTCCTGGTTTGGGTTTTAAAAGAGGGCTAAGTGAAGATGTGGTGATCTCTCCGTACTCAACTGTTATGGCATTGATGGTAGCGCCCGAAGCGGCTTGTGAAAACCTGGAAGCTTTGTCGGCAGCAGGTTTTGAAGGCGAATATGGTTTTTATGAAGCGATCGATTATACAGCAGCACGTTTGCCAAGGGGACAATCCAATTCTACTATCCGTTCTTTTATGGTGCATCACCAGGGCATGGGTTTATTGGCACTCTCGTATCTTTTGCTGGATCAGCCAATGCAAAAACGTTTTCAGAACGAAGTGCAGTTTCAGGCTACTTTATTATTATTACAGGAACGCATCCCAAGAGTATCCACTTTTTATTCTCCGGTGATACATATCTCCGATACAAGTGTGGTTGCAGAGAATTATGCGATACCGATCCGTGTAATTAATACACCTGATACGCCGGTGCCTGAAGTACAGTTATTATCCAATGGCAGATACAATGTTATGATCACCAATGCCGGTGGCGGATACAGTCGCTGGAAAGACATTGCGGTTACCCGTTGGCGTGAGGATACTACCTGCGATGACTGGGGAAGTTTTTGTTTTATAAAAGATATGGAACAGGAGAACAGTCTCTTCTGGTCATCTGCTTATCAACCTTCATTGAAGGAGGGAGAGAATTACGAGGCCGTTTTTTCGCAGGGACGTGCCGAGTTCCGTCGTCGTGATCATTCCATAGAAACACATACAGAGGTTGTTGTTTCTCCGGAAGATGATGTGGAATTAAGAAGAGTACATATCACCAATCGTTCCAAGAAG
>Ga0206889_1056_pt1 | contig 19857 bp, 35 predicted proteins | sample Alteio_BWOrgHeat_57_FD_153245 | JGI IMG/M metagenome (GOLD analysis project Ga0206889, IMG submission 153245) | Enriched cells from forest soil in Barre Woods Harvard Forest LTER site, Petersham, Massachusetts, United States - Alteio_BWOrgHeat_Nextera5 ... | reverse complement strand
GCGTGCTTCTGACAGGCATTCTGATGCCGGCGGCCGGCCATGCTGATTCGAAGAAATTCGTTGGGTTCGGTTGCACTGTCCGATCCTTCCGCGATGCGTCTGAAGGTGACGATAGGCCGGGACGGGGTGGTTCGCCACCGGCCTGCGGCCTGGCATCTTTGCCAGTTCCAGCGGCCGCCATTCGGCACCAGGCAAGCGCGACGGATGGCGTTTGGATGGAGAGACGGGTCGCAAGATCAACCACCGACACAGAGTTGTTGCGTTCTGCCTCACATCATACTAAGTAAGCACTGAGGAATGAGGAACGAAGGAGGGTTATCTATTCATGCGTGAAGTCTTGGGAACGAAAGAGCGCGAGGTCGAAGTCTCGGGGCTGGAGGAGGTTGGAACCTTCTCGATCGCCGCGAACGCGAAGGCTTTTAAGACGTTGATCGACAGTCTCTATTCGGACAAGCCACGCGCGATCATCCGTGAACTGTGGTCCAACGCCTACGACAGCCACATCGCTGCCGGCATCATGGATCGGCGCTTCTACTGCCAGTTGCCGACCGTGTGGGAGCCTGAGTTCCGCGTGCGTGACTACGGCGTGAGCCTCACGCATGAGCAGGTGATGAAGCTCTACACGACCGTCTTCCAGTCAACGAAGGAAGACACCAACAGCCAGGTCGGCAAGTTCGGCTTGGGGAGCAAAACCCCGTTCGCCTACGCCGACAGCTACACGATCACGGCGATCCTCAACGGCGAGAAGCGCACCTACAACGCCTTCATCGACGCGAAGGGCATACCCAGAATCGGCTTGTTCCATTCCGAGCCCACCGAGGAAGAACAGGGCCTGGAGGTGTCATTCCCGGTGCAGCAGAAGGACGTGAAGGCGTTCGAGATTGCCGCGCATCGTGTCGCCATGGGGTTCGAGGTGGTCCCTAAGAACAACCTGGAGATCGAGAAGAAGGAGATGAAGGTCGTCGTCGAAGGCGACGGCTGGAAGCTGCTCGCCAGGGATGCAAACTGGGGCCGTCAGGGCGTGCAAGTGCGGCAGGGTTGCGTGCTCTATCCTGTCGATACAATGGCGCTGGCTCGTGTGCGGCAATCCAAAGCTGTGGAAGCCCTTGCTAGCGAGCCGATCATCCTCGACATGCCAATCGGCAGCGTGGATATCACGCCCTCGCGGGAGTCCCTCTCCTATGACGAGATCACCTCGAACAACCTGATCAAGAAGTTCGAGGAGATCTTCGAGACGTTCATCCGTCGAGCCAACGAGAAGATCACGCATGCGCCGAGCCTGATTGATGCGGTGCGCACGCGGCATGCGGTTCTCACAGAGATCAGCAACTCGCAGGTGAAGCACGCGATCATCAGGAACCTACGCTGGCATGGGCGCAAAGTTCCCGAGGATCTGACGCTGCACCATGAACAACTGAATCGCCTGCGCAGGCATGGTCTGAACATTCAGGATGTGGAGCGCGCCTGGTATAAGCGCGAGCTGCCAAAGCTGGGCAACGCCTCCTACCTGCCGATTGATCTGAACCAACCAGTCAAGTTTTACTACTGGACTGGCGAAACGCCGAAGCATCTGGCGTATCGGCTGCGGGCTCTCATCGAGACCCAGAAGCACCGCCATCATTTCCATGTCATCCCAGACTACAGGCCCAACAGCTTGGGTGCGGGAATGCTTAAGGTGATGCTGTTACGGCGCGCTGACGTGGAGTTCATCGATCTCACCGAGCTGCCGTTCGAGGTTCCCGAGCGCAAGCATGTGCTGGCGAAGCTCAGAAGGTGGCGCGACGGCGACTTCGTGGAGTGCGAGATGCCGCCTCCCGATCGCCGCCACGTCTTCTACATCGGCACCAACCAGGCTGAGCCTGAATTTTGCGGGCATGTCGTGTCTCGCCAGCATCTAGGCAGACTGTGGAGGTTGCTGATCGACCAGAATATGATCGATCGGGATGCTGTCCTCATTGGCATACCCAAGACGCGACGCGACATCGCCAAGATCGTGCCGCCGCAGTGGCGTAGCCTTCAGGAGGAACTCCTCGATCTGATCGGTGAGTTCGATCCGCAGAGTGTTTCCCGCTATATGGCCCGTGATACCAGTTACGAGCGTAATAGATCACTCGCCATGTTGCACAAACTCGCAGAACTCACACCAAAGAGCGAGGGTGTGTTGGCGAGTGTCGCACGCGGTATTCGAGCCTTTGCTGATGACGCGGCATACGGTGAGATTTTCTTCGCGTTGGAGCCATTCGCGAAGAAGATGCCCGAATGGATGAAAGACGCCTTCTACCGTGAGTTTTGTCGGATCAACAAAGACATGGCGATCAAGGAAATCGACCGCATGTTGATCTCTGCAAAGCATGCCTATCCGCTGCTGACGCCGGTCACTGACCTGAGCACTCCAAGGATGCGCAGAGCAGCCAAAGATTACATCGCGCTGGTCGATCAGCGTGATGCTGCCGAACGCCTGAACGATCTTGCTTGGGCGTGAAGATAAGTAACCGCTGAGTCTAGCAACAGAAAAGGAGAAGTAACCAAAATGAAGTGCCCATACACCATCACCGATCGCACAATATCCGTGCTGATCGACAACCGCATGCGAACCGTGCCCTCTACGAGCCCATCGTTCGGCGCGTTGCGGGATGTGCTGCGCCTGCCGAACCATGACATCGAGCAGCTCAAGGAGATGCTGGATCTCAAGCGCTTCATTGCGAAGGCGACCTTCGGCAAAGTCCAGGTCGGCGACAAGGAGGTGCGCTACAACGGCGAGGTGATGCACGGCGTGCTAACTGAGCGGATGATCGCGCTGATGAGCGAGGGTCATGACATCGAGCCGATCGCTCGCTTCATGGACAACGTGATGCAGAACCCGATCGTGGAAGCCCGCAACACGCTGTTCACCTGGCTGGAACGCGGCAGCATGCCAATCACGCCGGATGGAGAGTTCATCGCCTTCAAGCGCGTGCGCCAGGACTACAGGGACTATCACTCGGGGACCGTGCTCTACAAGGTGGGCACCACTGTCCAGAAGAAGATCGCCGGCGTTCCGACTGTGCTGGGTGGGGCGTGCGGTCACGCGCTGCACTTCTGCTCGTTCGGCTACCTGGATGGCTTCCACAGCGAACCAGGCTGCCGCACCCTGATCGTCAAGATCAACCCGAGGAATGTCGTCGGCATCGACCCATACGAGACCACCAAAGGGCAGACGACCGAGATGTTCGTCATGTCGGAGATGGATGTCGAGGATCTGCCGACAAAGGTCGTCGGGAAGAACCTCTACAAGGCGCCGGCAGTGCCGCAGCACGAACCGGAGGTCGCGGCGAGCATGCTCGCAGGGGCCAGCGGTATCGAGACCAACATGGCTACCGGCATCAACAAGGCGATCTCCGGTGTCGTAACACAATCCCAGCCGAGCGACGCATCGAACACAGCGCCGGTCGCCGGCAAGCAGGGGGAGGCTCCCCAGGATGGCGCTGATTCAACAACCTCCATTCCAGCGAAGGATAATGGAAAGATGGCTATCAAGACGACGAAGAGCGGCGCGTTCAAATTCGAGCGCAATGGCGTGACGTTCACCGAGAAGCAGCTTCGCGCGGCGGTGAAGCAGAACGGCGGCATCCGCCCCACTGCACGGGCCTTGGGAGTGCCCAAGAGCACGCTGCAAGGCTGGCTTGCGCTGACCGGCTAAGTAAGCGCTTCGGATTATGCGGGAGGTTCAGCGAGAGAGCCTCCCGCTCTTCCCAGGATTATTCCATGCAGAACCGCGACCTTCCTAACATTCACACCCAGTTCTCCCAGATCGGCAATGGTGATCTGATGCTGACGATTACGATGGGCTTCGAGAGCAGCACCGATTTCACGGCGCCGAAGCAGTCATCCGCCATCCTTGAGCGCAGACTATTAGATAAGGCGATTTCCCGAGCCTTCGTTTCCCACAAACTCAGCCCCAACTACGCGCTGACGGCTGAGGTTGAGGAACTCAGGAAGCAGGTGAAAGAGCTCACGGAGACCGTGGAGCTGCTCACAGCGGTCAACCAATGCGAATCTGCGCCCGACGGAGAAGCAAGCACTTGGTAGATTTGATCCTTCAAGACCATCTGGGTAGCGGTAATACCGTCGAACTCACCTACAACTGTGATTTGGGTGCGACTGACGATCCAGCAGCCGACGAGACGCTCTCGGTGCAGATAAACGAAGACGGTGCCATCTCTGAGGTTTGGCTCAACCGCGCTGATGCTGAGAAGCTCGCCAGGTTGATCGGTGAGAAGTTCCAGATTGACCTGACACCTGCTCAGATCACACCACAAGAGCCTGCGCCGGAGGTCGATGCCTGGTGAAGATCATAGAAGGAGTAAGTAAGCGATGAGCCAAGACGAACCAGACGACCTCACCGAGCACGACATTCTTGATACCATCCAGACGGGCCGCGTGTTCGTCTCCCTGGTGGTGATCGCCGTGCTGCTCCTGGCATATGTGTTGGTGCGCTGATGCCCGAGAATAGATGCCCCTTCGGCTGTGACGAACCCTGGCCCCATCCGCCTGGTGGTTGTGTGTTCTACCTCAGCGCCGAGGATTACGATTTCATCGCGGCGACGCTGAACGGACCTCCCCAACCAACACCAGCGGCGATCGAAGCCGCCAAGCGCTATTGGGAACTCGTCACCAAAGGGAGAAACAAATGACCGCCTCACCGCGGCCCTGGCGTGTGGATCCAGATTGGAAGAACGACGGTGGAATGGATGGCTGCCCGGTCTTCGACGCCAACGGTCCCTCCGAATGGCTCGACATGAAGCAGGAAGATGTGGAGCTGATCGTCGAGGCGGTGAACGCCTACAAACCCACCACCACTGACACCAACCAGAAGTTCGATTGAGGTGAGGTCTTCGGACACTTCATACCCATCATCTTCGGGATGGCCACGCTCATTGGAGTGCCGGCGCTAATAGACTGGCTCCAAAACTGAGCGCAGGTGGCGCAACAAGAATAAGGCGCCCAACGGGTTGGTGGCTGGGCGCCTTAAGGGGTTAGAAGGTCAATGCGCCAGACATACTCCACTGTGGGTCGGTCCCTCTTCACTTTTTCGTGGATCGAATAAACCGTCTATAATCTATCGCGTTCCGCGATGGGTCTGTCTGCTGGCAGACCCCATTCTCCCAACTTGGAGCCCCACCACCCCAGGAACCCGCGCGTGGGGCTCTCTTTTAAGAATTGAGCGGCGAAACCGATCGCCGCAACGGGCGTTGCAAAGGCGGCACGCGTGTATGCATCAACCACGCGCGGGCGGGCAGGCGTCGCGATCACCCCTGATGTGCAAGAGACGCCTTGCCCGCCACGGCTGCACTAATCAGCCGAGGGCGGCTTGACCTCCACTATCTCCAGCGCGTCCGCTCGGGCATCCAGTTCCGTCGCAAACGCTGCAAGGCGCTTGGCGCCCTCGTCGCCAGGGATCGTCAATGCCAAGCGGCGCGCGCGCATGGCCATCTCTCGCAAACCGCCTGCGGTCTCTACGCGCGCAGCCGGCAGGCTAATTCCGCCTCGTGGCATAATGCGGCCCGACTAATTCTATCCGACGAATAGTCCTACTTTTTCCGAAACGTCAAATCAATCATCCCTTTAGGGTAGTGAACCCTCGCTGCTCAGGGGAAACCGATCACCGCAACGGGCGTTGCTGGAGGGCGCGCGTGCGTGATGTGCCACACTAATGGGCCGGTGACGTCGGTTCTCTATCAAGAAATACAGGGAGACAGAAACCAATGACCGATTTCTCGGGAACATGCTCGTCTAAACTGCAATCGCAAACTATGGCCAGTGTGCCGGGCTCATCTGACCATCAAATGGGGCTGGCCGTCATGCTGGGCCAGCACAAGTCCGCCGAGCCGAAGTGGAACGATGCGAAAATGACCTACGTCGGCAGCACCGACCTAGTGGACGGAAAAGGCGAACAGCGCGGCCATTTCCATAATGCGCACACGAACGGCGATACGAGCTACGGGACGTTTGATGCCAAAGTCTCAACCGGCCCGGATGCCGCCATGACCGTTGAAGGCGCATGGCGTTTCGTCGGGGGCACCGGAACCCTCTCGAAGCTTAAGGGAGGCGGCGTATTCAAGGCCCACATGACCTCACCGACTGACTCTGAAATGACGTGGAGTGGTAGCTACGAGGCCTGATCGGTCTGGTAGGCGCGGTGCGTGTGGCGCAGTTTCGCGTCAGGCGCGTGCCATCATCCACGCGCGGGCGGTCTGGGCGTCTGGGTCCTTCCAGGGCACCCTCTCAAGGCGCCTCGCCCGTCACGGTCATGCGCTTCTCAGGGAAACCAATCGCCCCACCGGGCGTTGCGTGAGAGCGTGCGTGGTTTGATTCCGCTTCCCATGCGCGGGCGGGCTAGGCGTCTCGGTCTTTGCGGGAACTTGGCCAGGCGCCTTGCCCGCCACGGCTTCCCCCTCCCCGGCCCACCTCTCAAGTCTTCGTAAAACAGCAAAACGGCCTTTGGCCTGGCGCGTTTACACATGGCCTGTCAGCGATGACAGGTCTAGGTCTTTTCTGTCACGTCACCTCAGAGCCCCACAATGATCTCCCGTGGGGCTCTTTTTTGCCGAATAGAGCAGCAGAACAACCCGGAAAGTGCTTCTCAGAGAAACTGATCGCCGCAACGGGCGTTGCAGAGGCGGCGCGCGTGAGTTCCAACCCCACGCGCGGGCGGGCTAGGCGTCTGGTTCGTCTCCGCAGGGGTGCTGAGGTGGCCAGGCAGCCTCGCCCGTCACGGCTTCGGCCATGGCATCCAGCTCAGCCGCATACTGACGCAATCGGTTCATCGCCTCCTCGTCGCGGATGAGGTGGGCGTAGAACCGGGCGCGGTCAGCCTCTTTGTGCAGGGCTTGGGGATCACGCATTCATGAAAGAGAACGCTCATGAACCCCGCGCCGTGCCCCCGGATCACAGGATTTTGGTTAGGCTATTGCGGAACCCCCGCAGCGCCAGAGCACACGCTGGATTTGGTCCACCACTCACTTCTTCGTAGATCGAATAAACCGCCATTGCCCTGGCGCGTTTACACATGCCTGTCTTGTAACAGGTGTTAAAAGTCCCCGGATCACGACTCAGAGCCCCTCCTCGCTCCCCGAGTGGGGCTCTCCTTTTGCCGAAAAAGCCTGCATGCCCCCTGTTAGATTTGACAGTTGACCTACAGGCTGCCCGCGCGCCGACCCTGGCCGGTGAGGAAAATCAAATGCACGAGCAAACATTCTCCAGGCAATACCTGCGCAATGTCGTGTCGTCGTTGGTTCACGAAGGCCATGACCCGTTCATTAAGTATGCCGAACTGAAATACGTGCAGCGGGCCTTTGATGCCACCATGGCGTCGTCAGCCTGCGCCGGGTGGCTGGCGCTCAATCGCGCAGTGGAGTCACTGGAAACGCGGGCCAAAGCGCGCCCCCACTGACCGTTCGTAGACTCCGCCTGCGACTCTGTTACGCCCGCGGTTCCTTCCGCTACGTGGAAATTCCGCAGCCATGATATTCCTATTGCCTGCGGCCCTGGCCGTTGCCCTGATGACCGGCGCCGCTGCTAAAGCGGATTTTCAAGCAGCCGGTGCGGGGAGGTTTGTATCTTGCGGATCTTGGACATCAGCGCGGCGCGACCGTGCAGCAGTCGTCTATGAGCAGTGGATTTTGGGTTTCGTCTCTGGCGTAGCCTGGGACCTGTCCGCCGGAAGGAACCCGATGAACGGCCTGAAGAACGGGGCTGTTTGGGCTTGGATAGACAATTACTGTCAGGGTCATCCCATCGATATGCTTGGGACGGCGGGTTCGGCGTTTGCTAACGCGCATCCTCGCTGATGGGCACGTTATGCTGCGATTACCGGCGATCGCGATTGCCTTCTTCTCTCGAACCATTCGCCGAGCTTGATCAAAGCCAGGCCAGGGAGCATCAACAGCATGGTCACGATACAACTGATGATTATGTTGAAGTGACCCGGCCCTGGTAGGAAGTATCCCCAGCCTTGGTAATACAAAGTGGTGCCGTAGCCGAAAGCAATGAACAGCCACGCTACACCGACGTAGGCTTTCCCCGCTCAAGCAAGGGAGTGGTTCCTGGGCATCATGTCCCGATCCATTTTTTGCGCCAGATAGAAGGCGAGCACCCGTGCTCCGAACGTCAAGACCAGCCCGAGAACCAATGAAGCAACCTCCAACCACTCTCCCTGCAAAGCAGAGGCGAGCAAACCGATTGGGACGACGCCCACTCCCGCAACGGCCAGACCAACGAATAACCCCACCATGCCCCAGTAGTTATAAACTACAGCAACTCCAGTGAGCCAAAGCGCCGCTCCGAATACGCAGGACGCGATCATGAGACCTACCGCTGCGATAGCTCTCGTAAATCGGAAGAGGGACAGTGGAAGCAGGAAGTTCAGACACACACCGAACGCGACCAGAGCTGCCGCGGACGCAAGCGGTATTAACTTCTCCGCTACAAAGACTGTCCCATAAATCAGCACCAGCGGAACCGCGAGCAACGCCAGGAGGACCACGATACCCAATCCAATGGTGCCGGCCGTTTTCAGAAGCTGGCTCATGCTACGGGCGACCCAAGGTTATCGCCCCAAGTCCTAAGAAGTTACGCATTTCCCCACCCACGGCTAAGGCGGTCAGTATGGTCCAAAGCCGTATTGGTTGCAATCCGAGACCATTCGGACAGTTAGATAACGGTAGGGCCGCGTGAGAAACAGTAGCGCGTAATGGTCCGCAGTGGTAATAGGCAACTATGACGATGCCATTATCATCCCGACAGTGGGCCGCGCTTGTCGTGCTGTTGGTAGTTTTCGCCCTTGGGGGCTGCGCCACTGCCGCGCAACGTCAGGCACAGCAGGCTAGCACTACGGCCCGCGAGGCGGTGGCGCAGCTCCAAGTTTGCGTAGCGGCTGTCAACGCCAAACCCGAATACGCGCCCTTGGTCCCGTATACCCCCGATCTCGCAACAGGCCAGCACACGATGGCGCAGTTGACAAACGAGAGCTTCATTTCACCCGAAGATGCCAAGCTATTTGGTGCCAGATACGATGAAGGCACCGGTTGCAGGACCAATTTTCTAACGGCCCTTTCTACAGCGAGACCCGACCTTGTCCCAATTATTGCCGGTATGTATGCCAAAGGCGCCGCCCTCGTGGTGCGATTGATTGAGCGCAAGGACACGTGGGGGGAAGCCGCGCGGCAGTTTGAGGCCGTTTTGAGCGATGAACGGGAGAAGATTGCTGCTGCCGACCACCAATGGATCGCCGATCTAAACGCGGCCAACCAGGCCGAGATGGCACAGCGCCAAGCAGCCGCAGCCGTGCTGCTGCAATGGTCGGCCCAACAGCAGATGATTAACGCAGCTACAAGACCAGTGGTGACCAACTGCTCTCGTTTTGGCTCATCCGTGAACTGCACGTCATATTGAGAGCGCATCGTCACATCATGCGATTACTACTGCCCGCGACCCTGGCCGCCGCTGCCTTGATGATTGCCCCAGCTCGGGCGGAGGGCACGGCCGGCGCGATGCTGCTGGTGACATGGTTCTACTACAACCAACCCCCGTCCAGTTATCAGTTACCCTTCGACACAGCCGTGACGTGTGCGACTGCAAGGACGAAACTGATGGCAGACGCGCAGCGGATAAGCGATGAAACGCCGAAAGGTCAAATCGTTGAGAACCATCCGGACGGAAGCCGGTCCGTGCGCACCCCTCTCCCCCCACCATTCCTGTCGGCGATTTGCGTGGCGCGCTGAAAAACGCCGTGCGCCGGGTCGGGCCCTGGTTGCATCCCCGCTCAACCGAGCAGGACGCCATAATCTTGTGGGACAAGCGATTCGCGGTTGCACGCCTATCAGCCAGGGTAGCCGTGCTCGCAGCGGTGAACGCTCGATAAAACGTCAAGTCGCGGTTGGTTGGGTAACTGTAGGCTCGCCTCGTGCTGCACGACGGCGCATTGCTGCGCGCAACGCCTTCACTTGTGCGGCGGTCATGCCGGGTGGTCTGGCAGTGGTGACTCTTCGCTTAGTCCTGCTGGGTAAGTCGTCTAGTTGTTCTGCACGTCGCGCCAACCTTTCGGCCCGCAAGCAGCCACAACTGAGCTTCCTGCCTTCTTGCAAGGCGATATCCATTACCACTAATTCAGTGTGATCTTTGCATGAGCAGCGAACTCGCCACAGACGCCGCTCATTCCCACTGGCTGTGATATGCACACCGGCTGGACCGAGCACAGTAAGGCGGCGGAATTGCATACCCGTCAGGTCACCGGAAAGATGTCCCATGGGTTCGCCCTCATCACCTGCACATGATACGTGACAGTAAATCCCTCAGTCAGCCTCCACACCTGCCAAATGTATCAGTCCAGCCATGCAGTATAACCCTATAACCCAAGTATAAGGACGGCTCTTAATAGTCCAATTCAATTCGCTGGGACTAAGGATTTGAGATTCATAGGAACTCCAGGAGTTTTGCACTTTTTCGTGGCAAATCAGGCGTTTTCCGAAAAAAGAGATTTACATAAATTACCCTCAAGCCGTGAGGAGACCAGCTTCTATCCTCACACCATGAGACAAATACCGTCCGCGGCGAAACCTAGCGCATCAACCATCACCTCTGCGGACCTTCGTGATCGTTTTCCCGTATAAAAGCGCTACAGGCACGGCACGCGCTCCCCGCGCTCCCATGCCGTGAAATTCTATCGACGCGCTACAGCGCACGCTGACAGGCAATCCCGAAGCTATCCAAGCGATGCCTATGATGCTTCCCAAGAGACATACGAACAGACCTGAAAATCAGCTTCAGGCGTGAGCAAACGCTCACACGCGATGAACACCAATCCCTAGAGAACCTACGTATCGACCAAACAAGCTCACACACCAAGACCACCACGCAATAGGTGAACGTGAGAGAGCAACCACAGACCTGAACCATGAGCAGAGAGAGGCTCGGGGTGGTAAGGCGTAGGGGAGAAGATGGTCAGAGAGGGAAGGTGTGTAGGGAGAGGTGAGCTGGTCTAGGGAGATTAGAATAGGGAAAGGCGGGAGAAGCGAGCGGAGCGAGCCTAGGGCCGAGCCACTGTCATCGCCGAGCGCCCACACCAAAACCTTGGACCTACCCTGCCGAACCTACCAACCTGGCGTATATCACCTCAGAACCACGCCAGATCCTGACCATCGCCGGCGATCACCACCGAGCCACCTCCAATGCATTCACCGAGGGCCTACGCGGGGTCTTTCGTGTGTGACCCAAGGCGCAGTGGTGCCCGGCTGCCTGGCGCTAGGCGGTTTGGCTGCATGGTGGGATTGGCTTGGTAATGCCAGCACGAGGTTGTCTTCGTGACCACTCCCGCGACCCACGGACCAGCTGGGATGGTTCATGGTGAAGCGAATAGGGTTACATCCCGTGCTGGCACAGCACATAGATAGCGAGGCACAACTCGCCACACAACGCGCGTGTGACGGATTGGCGTGCCAATTTGGCGTGTCAAATTGGTTTGTGGGTATGGTTGACGCAGCCTTGGGCGTGGTTAGGATAATAGGTGAGGGGTTGGTTAGGCGAAACATCCTTTCGCCGCTACGACCGCACCCAGAGTAATAATATTACGCCGTGCACCAAACCCACGCCCTGAACGCCCTTAAGTAAGTGTTTGATCGCCTATTCGCACGCGCATAAGTAAGCGCTGTGCCAATCAGGCACGCAGACACGGAGAAAACAAAGATGAGTTGGCTACATTGGGCTTGGTTCAGCGTCCGTCACGGTGACAACCAGGGCGCGCGTGCAGCGTTGAGGATCTGGTGGCGGGGGATCGCGTAATATGGACCAGCAAACCATCTGGGAAATCGACGAGACCAAAGTCGGTGACGCACTTGACGACCTGGCGCTTGTCGTCGTGCCCGACCCGCTCACCTTCCGCGTGCGCTTCGAGCGCCATGAAGACCAGAGCTACATCCTCGCCTACGTCAACGACGAGAAAGTGGGAAAGGTCAAAATCCATCAGCGACCTGGCTACCAGGATTGGAACCCACCTCGTCAGCTTATCTTTCGTTGCCCGCGTGTCCACAGCTACCGCGTGGTGGTCGGCAAACTAGGTGAGAGCGAACAGACCCTCGCCGACATCCAAGACAAGCGCTGGCAGCACAAGGCGGTCACACACGCGATCGGTGCGTATCTGCGCCATTTCCAGGGGGTCCAAACGTGAAGCGCGCCCTGAGAAATATCACCAGGCGTGTGATCGCTTGGCTTGACTACGAGTTCGGCTGCAATCCCCCAGACCCAGACGGAAGGAACTGACACGCCCATGACTACCACCGCTACCGGCGCCACCATCATCACCATGCCCACTGCCACCGTGCCTGCCACCACCCCGCGTTTTCGGTTCATCATGCAGGACCACGACAACAACCAACGCTACCTGGTTTGCCGCCATGGTATCTGGACCCTCACCAATGGTGAATTGGTTCCGCTCTCGTTGAGCACCATCGCCGGAGACAACGCCGCCATGCTGGGTTTTGCCCTTGATGACGCCTGGGAGGCAGAAGACCCTGAGATGGCAAGGTCGGCGTTGGTTGTGCTCGCGCAATTCGCCAAAAACATCGAGTTCATCTAACCACCAGCACCGACAACAACACACCCACACTCACATTCGGCGGGATAATCTCCCGCCATTTGTGCGCCTGACCCGGCGATTGAATCGTGGATCCGCTCAAGGACTAGCGAGCGCACGATGATAGGAGGTCACTTGAGCGTGGTTGGGGGAATTGCGGTCGAGCGCAAACGTTCGTTCCCTGAACCGCGGTTTAAGGAGTGGGCATGACCGAGGCAGAAATTGGCGCCAAGATCGGCGAGATAATTGCCGTTGCGCGCGAAGCCGGGATGCCGGATGAGGCGATAATCTTGAAGCTGACAGAGGTCATCCAGGCGCTGAGCGAAGGGTATCTTGATTTCGGCGCGCAACCTAGGGTCCGCCTAGGCGAAACTCACACAACAGAAAAGGCGGGAATCAAGCCCGCCTCTCCCGCTTACTTAAACCCGTAACTGGGTTGGTAGTAGCTCCTGGTGCGACCCAGGTTCTGTTCGACCTTGAACGACGACCTGTATCCGTGCGGCGCCAGAGAAAAATTACCAGTGCTCCTGGCTGACGGCACCGTATGCACCCCACCTATCACCAAGCTCTTTCCCTTGGCGTAGGCGTGAGGTGAGAAGGTGGTGCCGGCGATGATCAGCGCAGTTGCGAATGCGATCTTGGTCGTCTTGGTCATGATCTGTATTCCCGTGTGTATGCGCGTGTTCGATACTAAGCGCTTACATGGGTCGCAAGAGCAATCTGTTGGTGAGTCTCGGCTACCACCCCGCCAGGAATAACCCTATGAATCTCCAGGGATCCACACCCTCACACACCCATAAGTAAGCACTTGCACATCTAGATAAGTTACTGCTTACTGTGTCTTGCCAGCGTGTGCTGGTAACAGACAAACGCGAGACACGGAATACCAACCATGAAGACGCTCAAGACCATCAAGAACATCGAACGCCTGGGAACCCAGATCGCACGCAAGGACGCCGAGAAGGCCCGCGATCAGTTCCGCCGTATGGCACGTTCGGGCAAGCACATCGTGCAGCACCTGGCGATCGACACCCGTCGCGACATTAGGGAGGCGTGAGGTGGGAGACGTGGTTTACTTCACTCCTCAAGCTCTCACCCGTGAGCCTGAGCAACCCACCCGCTTCCAGGCAACCATGAGCGGAGGCAGGGTCAATGGTCACGAATGGCGCACCCTGAGCTTCAAGGGAACCAACGGCAGCAACCTGGAGCTCACCCTGCGCACACCTGGCAATCATGACATGCTTGTGGGCAACAAGATCGATGGTCCATACAAGTGCGCCGCCATGGCAATCGACGACCAGGTGCTGAGGGATATCCACGATCAGATCGAGGTTTACTTCGCCAGGAAGCGTGATCTCACGCTCCAGGGTGAGGTCAACGAGCTGAACCACTCGGGCTGATCGGCCAGGACCGGTTCGATGGGTTCGGAGGGGCGGCGGGAGAAATCCTGCCGCCTTTTGTTTTAGAACCACGCCAGAACCTAGGGTGATCCTACAGTCCAACCGGAGCCAGCATGGTTGGGTTGGCCTAGGGCCTACGGTGGGTGTTCCCATAGGGCGCTTGGCGACCTATGTGGTATCTGGATACCTGATCCTCAGGCTGTGAGGATCGTCCCGAGAACCTCGCACCGTGAGGATTTGCCACTGGCGTCCTCTTGGCGTGAGGATCGCCTTTGGCGAGGTGGTTATCCTCTGGGCCTGTGGTTCGGCTCGTGCGGTGAGTCGGCGCCATAGGACGCTCGGCGATCCTCACGGTGTGTGGTTTTTCGCTTGGCGCCTCATGGTGTGCGGTTCGCCCGGTTTGGATAACTGGCGCCTCATGGTGTGTGGTCGGCGCGTCACCTGCGGATCTCCTCACTACCTGAGATCCATGCGGGCCTTGCATGGGATGCGCGCGATTCATGCGTTTAAGGTAAATGTGGCTCTATGACCACGCAACAGTGCCACATGTGGCGGCTTTGCGGTCGTTCGGTTGGTAAGGTTATTTGGAGTCTGTGATACCGCTAGGTTTGGTTCCGGTGGTCCGTGGCGCCCCTGCCCAGGCACCCTTGCCTACCCGAGCGCCCATGCGCGCCTCTGCCGCCTAGCGCGATTTCTCCACCTATGAGTCAAAACCTAACAACCTGAGACCCGCCTAATTTGCAACCCGCATGCCGCCGATGCCGCCAATGCGTGGACCCATAAGTAAGCTTGCGCATATCGGTCATGCATCACCGATTACTTATTTTTCTTGAGTCGGCATAAGGCATCGAATAGTTATGCATCGTGCTGAGTTGATAAGCACGATACATAGAAAGGTAATCAGATGCTCTTCCCTGTCACTCTCGATACCGTCAATGCCACGCGCGCTCTGATCTGCGATGCTATCGACGCGCGCAAGGAAAAGGAAAGGACCCTCCCGCAGCGCTCGCTCGACTCGAAGCTGTCATTCCTGAATACGTTCCGCAATCGCGTGTTGCGCGCTGATGCCTTCGCGCTGGGATTCCTTGGCACGCATCCCGTTGCCTTCGATGCGATTTTTATGTCGCATCGTCGCAGCAATGCGATGTTTAACATATACGCGATGCCGAAATGCTTGGAAGTGGCACGCTGCTTGAACGGGGGCGCGCTCGACTCGCAGAACGGGGGCGATCATATGACGATTGCGGGAGTCGTGCTGGCAATCAACGATGGTATCACGCTCGAATCGAAGATCGCGCATAGCGTGAATACGTATGCGCAATATTTGGGGCGCGTTAACTATTCGTCGGGAGCGACTCAGTCGAGCAGCACACTACGCGCGCTCGAAGCTTTCGGCATCGTCAAGCAGTCTGGCAAACTTGGCAATTGTCAGTATTGGGAAATCGCAGATACGGCAAGCTTCGCGCGCATGCTAGACGCTAGCAACGGCAAGCGTGCCGATAGCGTGTCTGCTGATACCGATGCCGCAGCAACGGCAGAGTCGGGAGCTAGCGACACTGCTACGGGGCGTAAGGCATCGCGCAAGGCAGGCAAGGGGCGTAAGGCAGGCAAGTCTGCCGATGCCGCTCCCGACGCTGCTAGCGTGCCTAGCGTCGATGCTGGCAACGATGCGGAAGGCAATGACGTGATTCTGCCTCCCGACTACGCGGACCCCGCCCCGGCAGAAATGACGTTCTAATCTCACAGTGTGAGGCTGACATGCTATCTTGGCATGCCAGGATCAAAGGGCATGCCAATTAGGCATGCACAAGCGGGATGGGAGGGTTGCGCGGCACGATGTCTTAGGTGCCGCGCGATGCCCCAGACCCGGATGGCGCAGGCTCCGGGACCAATTTTCACCCCTGCCCTTGGATATGGCGATTATGCACTTTGCAAGCAATAGGACCATATTCCTTCTAGCATTCGAGTAGTCGGGTCAATAGGAGATGCGGAAGACTTCACCGCCATTCAGACGAAAGAGCGCGTCCTGCGGCGCGTCGAAGCGGAGTGCTTCCACACCATTTAAGCCAAGATAAAGAGCACGGAGCACGCGCCCAGCAACGCCGTGGGATACGACAATACGCGATTCCGCACGGTGATCCGCAACTCGGCACAAGGCACGGCCTAGCCGGTTGGCCAATGCCTCCAATTTCTCACCGTCCGGTGAACGAAGCAACATCGTTCCGCTTTCCAAGGCGACTCGTGATGCCGACCAGCGTCTCTCCACTTCTGCCTGCGTCATCCCCTCAGCCGACCCCATTCCGATCTCCATGAGATCGGCATCAATGATGATCGGTCTCTCGATAGAAGCCACATCAGCAACGATCATCGCGGTTTGGAGGGCGCGACCTAGCGGGCTGGAGAATATCACGCCGTCTCGGGGATCGATCAAAGTGGCAACTGCTTCTCCGGCCCGCCGTGCTTGCTCGCGCCCTAGCTCCGTGAGTGGAGAGTCAAGGTGTCCGTGGTGGCGTCGTTCTAAGTTGAACTCTGTTTGCCCATGACGAACGAGGTAAATCATCGCCAGTCCAATCCGACGTAGTTTCGCCGATGCCCTGCGCATCGTCATCGACCGTGATATCACGATACTCGTCATCACCGCGGGGACTGTGTTGGTGGCGGTGATCCGATGGTGGCGTCCCCCGTGGTAAGGCTATGTGGGCCTGCCCCCCGCGCTTCATGGTCAGTGAGCGCTATGATCTGGGTCTCCATCGCCGCGATCAGGGCCTCGTAACCTTCGCCGATGTGCTCGCTGATCAGATCAGCCAAGGCTTGGTCGAAATCCTTCATGTCAGTCCCCCTGCTTCAGCGCGTCTCGCCATTGCTCCTGAGTGAACCAGCGCACCTCCAGCGAATAGCTGACGGCTGCAAGCCGCCCCACGTTGCCGGCTCGATGCTCACCTCCACAGTGGGGGCACCGTATCATCGCATCAGGACTGACGACAGTCTCCTGATTCCAATAGGCTAGGGTGGCGGGGCACTTGCACTCGATCCAGTAATCGGCCCCGGCGATGGTCACGACGGTCTATCCTTCATCGCGATGATAGCCTCCTCCAGCTCCTCGATGATCCTCGCGTCGGAGAGCCCACCTTCACGCGCCTCAAGAACCAATGCCTCGATCTTTGCGGCTAACTCTGGTCCTGTCATTGTCATCTCCTATCGTGAAACGATCTGACGGCCCGTGCGCAAGTCTACCAAATCACCTCAGCCAAATGAACCGATCGAAACTGCGCCCCACGACGGATCTACCGAGCGGGTTTTCCAGGGGCGCTGGCAGCTTCCGAAGCTCGCCTATTGGCATCGCGGGCTCCAGGGGTGGATCGCCTGCGATGATCCTCTAATGTGCGTGCTGCACCAGGTATCTGTGTGGGTGCCGGGCAACGCATGATGGCGAAGGTCACAGTTTGCCGCTACACGGTCTACGATATCCTACGGGGCGAAAGCGTCGTTGCCCCCAGATGGGCCACGCGCGAAACCATTGCCCGATTCCGGGGAGCAACCGTCATAGAGCCGTGTGTCGAGATTGATGAGACGTTGCTCAACAGTGATGGATTTACCGGGCAAGACTTCGAGCCCCCTTCTGGCTTATCTGGCTAGTCGCCGTGCTTGGATCTGCTCGTTGGAGGAATGCAGTTATGAATGCAGTTATGAACGCGTGGCGTATGATCGTGGTATCGACAGCACTCGTTCCTGTCATTGCCGTAAGTGGGTGCGGCCCGAAGCAGCCGGAGGGGCAGTATGGCGATCGGGGCCAATGCTTTCAGCAGGCTGCTTGCAAGGGTGGCTCATTGTTGCAGGATAATCCTCCTACCTTGAATCAGTGCAAGGCGGCGGGTGGGAAGAGCTGGTCAGGTATCACTCAAGCCCACTGCACAGACATCCCGTAGGATCACCGCGGTCGGGAGTCCCAGAGCCTGTGGATCATATACAGGACAATCACGACGGCTAAGGGTAGGGCGTGGTCCATTATTTTCCTCCCAGGATCCTGCCCAGCCAGTTGCGCCAGAAGCCCTTCGGTTCCGTTTTGAGAGAATCATCGCCGACGGCCTGCACAGGGATCCGCACCAACCCGAACGTGCCGATTGCGCCTGGTGCGAGCTGACCAATCTCGACAGATCGATCTTCAGGGTCGGGGCGTGCCGACGATACCACTAAAGTTGAGTAGCCTGCTTGGGCCATGGCAGTTTACCATCTCAGTCGTTCGAGTAGCTTTACTACCGGAATCATTCTGGACGACGGTTCAGCGGAGACTCAACACCGCTTCCGTCGTGCAATTGCGGAACGTGCCGGCTTCTAAGGAAAAGATACACGCCATGCGAACGGTCCTCCTCGCCTTCACACTTATCGTCGCCATGGGTGTCACTGGTGTCGTCGCAACAGAAGCCGGTGTCTACGTAGGTGAGACTTGGCTTACCTGCACTCGGTGCTGACTCAGCCTTTTCCATGGTTTCAATCGAAGAGAAGTTCCCAGAGGAAGCAGCCGACGAACACGACGCTGAAAATCAGCACCGCCAGAACGTAAATTGCCCATAAGACAACGCCGATCTTCGTGCTGGTGTCGGTATTGCTATCGGCGGCAAGCAGTGCCGTGTTGATGGCGACTGAAGTTGCCACATCCATGATCTCAATTATACTCACTTTCGGGAGTGTATATAGGTCAGTAAGCGCTTAGCAGCAACAGTGCCCCGTGGGGTGTCAGATCGCTCCTGGGCTAAGCCGGCAAAGTATGTAGCCCGGAACGAATAGCCACGCACAGAGCTTATTTCGGTGAGCGTATTCACCCTTGAACTCCTTCCGAGTCGCGAATAGGTAGCGCGCTCATCACCGCACAGGAGGGCGACAGTGGACGTTATTAGCGACATCGAGCAGCAGATCGGTAAGGCGCGCGACGCGCTCGACGGCAAGCGAGCCGAACTTGTCGAACAGCAAATGAAGATCGTCGATCAGATCACCGAACTGGATCGGCAGATCGCCGCGCTCGACGCGATGGTGCAGGCGAAGTCCCGCTCGCAGAGCCCACGTCAACCGCGCACTCAGCGCACCAATGGCGTGCATCGCACGCGCTCCGGCAACGGGGATATGTCGGGGAAGGTGCTCGACGTGATTTCGCGAGCTGAGACCGGGATGCGCCGCGCCGACATCATCAATGCGATGGGTGCTCATGGGGACGCCAGAACCTCCGCCTCGATCTCCAGCGCGCTGGTGGCGCTGAAGAAGACCCAGCGGATCAAACACGAAGACGGGTTCTACTCGCTGCCGATGCCGAACTGACGCCTAAAAGGCCGATCTAGGGAGCAGATCGGCTTTTCGCCTTGCTCATGGATAAGTCATCGCTTACAATAGAAGCCTGAAACTGAACCGCTCGGAGAGCTCGATGGCTTCCAAGTTTACCGCTGACAGCTTCGGTATCGTCTCGGTGTCTCGTCCCACAGCCGGCAAGTGCGTGACTGTGGATCAGTATGGCATCGCATCTCGGTCGGTTCCGCTTGCCAAGAACGACATGAAGCCTGTCCAGGGCACCGTGTCGCGCACCAACCCGGCTTCCGACCCCGATGGGGATGGTCACTGACCGCTCCCCGATGATCTGACCATCAACCCTGAAGGACTGAGAGATTGAAATGAGCACCGCTCCCCGTATGATCCAAATGAAGGATCTGATCAACCTGCGCTCTGCTGTCGAGCATGCCTATACCAAGGATGCCGACATCGACATGATCTGGGCACACGGCACCGACACGCTGGCGCTGACGTATTACGCCGTGGTCAACACCAAGGACGGCTCTGGCACCCCGTATGTGCCGGTGACTGCCG
>Ga0206889_1004_pt1 | contig 19919 bp, 10 predicted proteins | sample Alteio_BWOrgHeat_57_FD_153245 | JGI IMG/M metagenome (GOLD analysis project Ga0206889, IMG submission 153245) | Enriched cells from forest soil in Barre Woods Harvard Forest LTER site, Petersham, Massachusetts, United States - Alteio_BWOrgHeat_Nextera5 ... | reverse complement strand
GCGTTTCCAACCTGGGGCTGTGAACATGCAGGTGCACCACCACTTGTTACACTCACCAATGCATATGTTGCATTGGCTGTTAGATTACCTGTTGCAACAGTTGCAGTGCCTGCTCCATTTAATAATACTGTTTGATTTGCACCACCATTGATCGTATATGTTACTGTTGCATTAGGCGTACCTGTAAATGTAATATTGGTGCCAGTACCGGAGCAGATCGTTGTTGCTCCAGCTATCGCAGCTGTTGGTAATGCATTCACTGTTACAACTGCATTGCCTGTCTGGGGTTGTGAACATGCAGGTGCACCACCACTTGTTACACTCACCAATGCATATGTTGCATTGGCTGTTAAATTACCTGTTGCAACAGTTGCAGTGCCTGCTCCATTTAATAATACCGTTTGGTTTGCTCCACCGTTGATCGTATAAGTTACCGTTGCATTGGCTGTACCTGTAAATGTAATATTCGTTCCTGTACCCGAACAGATCGTTGTTGCTCCAGCTATTGCAGCTGTTGGCAATGCATTCACTGTTACAACTGCGTTTCCTGTCTGAGGTTGTGAACATGCAGGTGCACCACCACTTGTTACACTCACCAATGCATATGTTGCATTGGCTGTTAGATTACCTGTTGCAACAGTTGCAGTGCCTGCTCCATTTAATAATACTGTTTGATTTGCACCACCATTGATCGTATATGTTACTGTTGCATTAGGCGTACCTGTAAAGGTGATATTGGTGCCGGTACCCGAACAGATCGTTGTTGCTCCAGCTATTGCAGCTGTTGGCAATGCATTTATAACAAGACTTGCTGTACTACTCCCCGAAGGATTACAACCACTTGCAGCAACTGAATAGGTTACCGTATAAGTGTTTGGAGTACTAGAACTCAATGTAACTACACCCGTTGACGAATTGATCGTTAACCCGGCCGGTGTAGCTGAATAAGTACCGCCCGTAGTAAAGCCCGCAACAGGAATAGGTACAGGGTTCGTACCATTCGCACAAACAGGTGATGCATATGAAAAACCGGTAACAGTTGTTCCTGAATTTACAATCACTTTTACGCTATCCGTTACAGGACATGTAACATTAGTAGAAAAAGAAATATCATCTATTCCAAAATCATTACCATTTGTAGTAAGCACATTATCGATCAGAGAAATGGCCGCGGTTGTCCCAACAGCAGTCCATGTATAAGTATACTGTGTCCAGGAACAAGTTGCTGTAGGGAATGTTGTTGACCCAATTGAAGTGCCATTTATTTGTGCGGTGAGCGCGGCGGCAGGCCCACCTCCGGAAGGAGATAGTGTTTGTCCCCAATAGCTAAATGTATAAACTGCACCTGGTATAACAGGAACTGTTTGCCCCCATACCTGCACTCCGGCGGTAGTAGCTCCATCAGCGATCAACATATCAGAACCAGTATGCGGTGTACACATACTCGTAAAAAAATTATCATAGCTGTAGGAAGAGTTTCCAATACCGTAAGAAGTTTGATTATTGGTAGCCGTGTAATAATTATATGAGGTTGAGAACCCTGTATTGCCACTTTCAAACCCCGGATTGTAAACAAGGTTTGAAGTACTTGAAGTTGGTGCACTGCTAAAAGTATACTCGGTAGTTTGTGTAGGACTAACGGTGATAGTTGCATTAGTGGGTGTTGTTAGGGTAGGATCGGCAGGAGAAGCCGTCCATGTTCCTGTTCCACCACTTGCCGTTAATGTTACGGGTGTACCCGAACAAATAGTAGCTGAGGGGGGAGAAATACTTAATGGATTTACGGGCGCCGTAATATTAATAGTATGCGGACTGCTAACAACTGTTCCATTGGCGTCCATCACCGAAACATAATTATTGGTAGAGGTTCCCAGATTTGAAAAGATATTATTAGTGGAATATGCCCCTCCGTTTAAACTATAAGTATAAGGGCTATATCCTCCTGTCTGGTATACCGAAATAGAACCATTGGTTGAACCCGGACAGGTAGGATTAACAACAGAATAGTTGATTGCCAATGGTCCGGGTAGCGCAATCAACGAAATATCATCCAGTGCAAAATCATTACCGGCAGGCGAAGTTTGTGCATCCGTGAGCCAGAGTTGCGCAAAGCCACTTGTAGCCGTGAAGGTATACGTAACTTTTTGCCAGCTACAGGTTGCCGAAGGTGCTGTAGTGCTTCCACTTGTAGGCGTAAGCGTTGTGCCATTATATGTTAGTACAAGATTTCCCAAATTTCCAGCAGCATCAGTGTTGGATATAGATTCAATCCAATAACTGAATATATAGGTAGCTCCTGATGTTACTGGTAATCCACCACCGGGAACTACTTGCCAAACCTTATCTCCCGCGCCCCCGGAGCCATCTACTACCAGCATGTTACCTGTTCCGGTTGTATGATCTACACATGGCAAGAAATTAACCGTGTTAACTGGTTGCGGATTATTGGTAAGTGCATAATTTCTTGGAAGCGTAGTACCTGCTGTGGAGGGAGTAGTATAATCTGTGGTAAATCCAGTCCCTTCAGGTTGGTTAAAATCACCATTAGTAATTAAATTTTGCGCGGAAAGAAAAGAAGCGCTCATCAGGAAGATAAACAAGGGTATAAAGAAGCGCAGGCATCTTTTGTAAAAAACGGATACAGAGTGTAATTGTTTTCTCATACTATAAATTTTTAGCGCCAAAGAGACCATGCAAGCTGATAACCGATCATTATGAAATAATGCGTAAAAATTACATATTAGCAAAACGACCGAGATCAAACATAGGCATTTTTATATAAATAAGTGTATTTTATACACATTATTTGAGATGCCCACATTTATCAAAACGCTTCCTCAACCTGAAAAAATATTATTGATTTTTTGGGCGACAATGTGTCAGAAGTACACTAACATAAGTGCACAACAAAGAGAGGCAAAAACCTCTCCTGTCATCCTGTCTGAAAACTCAAGCCTCTTATATTAATAACCGATTTGTATGCTTCCGGAATCATTAGCGATAGTAGCAAGCTGTACTTCGCAATAATGTTGATCAATAACTTGTGTTGGATGAACCAGCATATCCGGTGAAAGAAAAGAAATCGTCTTGTTTTCCAGAGCCACTTTATTGTTATTAACAGTAAGTTCATCTATGCCCGCAAAGCCATGTAGCACCAGCTGAATCTTTTTAAAATTCGTAGGGAAATTACCTTCTGCTTTATCCAGCACTATCATTTTTTTCTTTGGGGAGTACGTTATAGTACGTTTATAATATGATCCTTTTTCATAATCGAATGATTTGCCATCATCTTCATAATAAACAAAAGTATTGGCGACGGTACCCCGATAAATATGCAATATTAAAGTATCCGAAGGAGCAATCGCCGTTGATTGCACCAATGTTTGCATCGGTATGATGCTGCTTTCTTTTACATAAACAGGCAATTCCTGCATATTCAGTTCAATGATCTTCTCATTATCACCGATTTCAATACTATCTGTATAAAGATTATACCAGGTATTGGGAGGAAAATAAATTTTTGTATAATGTCCCTGATTACTTACCACCGGAATAATCATAAATGCATTCCCGAAACAGAATTGATTTTGAAACGCCGGATTATAAACCTTGTTATTAAAAGTATAATCAATAGCCAGCGATCTCATTACAGGTAATCCATTTTGCGTGGCCTCATAAAAGGTCGAATATAAATAAGGCATTAACTTATAGCGCAGGTTGATAAACGGCAATAAATTATGCAATGCAGCATCGCTATAAGTCCATGGCTCTGAAGACCGTTCTTCAAGCCCGCTATGATTTCTGTAATAAGGAAAGAATGCACCAAGCTGCATCCACCTTGTATATAAACCGATAGAAGGCTGGCCGATAAATCCACCAACATCCATTCCTGAAAAAGGTACACCGCTTAATCCCAGACTATTGAGTAAACGAACCCCTAATACCATGTGCTCGTCAGTAGCTACATTGTCACCGGTCCATATAGCAGTATAACGTTGCAAACCGGAATAGCCTGCACGTGTTAATACAAAGGGCCGTTCATTAGGGGCGGCATCTTTAGCACCTTCATAACTCGACCGTGCCATTTGAAAACCATATACGTTTCTTGCTTCCAGATGCGAAGCCTTTTTCCCATCAAATTCGAATAATATATTGCTGGGCATTTTTTGTCCCCAGGTAGCGATCTCATTCATATCGTTCCAAATACCACTAACGCCATAATCAGTAAAAAATTTTACTTCGCTGCGCCAAAAAGCGCGTCCTTTTTCACTAGTGAAATCGGGAAAATAGCACCAACCCGGCCAAACCTGGCCAGAATAATATTTACCATTGGGATATTTCAGATAAACATTATCCTTTAAGCCGCGTTCGTATGCCTGGGCGCCTGCCTCTATCTTGATTCCGGGATCAACAATAACGGTAGTATGAAAGCCCATCTCTTTTAGCTTTTGCGTCATACCCAAAGGATCCGGGAACCTTTCCTTATCCCAGGTAAACAACTGAAAACTGTCCATATAATGGATGTCCAGTGTAATCCCATCTGAAGGTATTTTCTTTTCGCGCAATGTTTGCGCAATGCGCATCACTTCCGTTTCGGGATAATAGCTATACCGGTTTTGCTGGTAGCCAAGACTCCACAATGGTGGCAGTTTCATCCTGCCCGTTAAAAAAGTATAAGAAGAAATAATATCGGCAACACGCTTGTGATAAATAAAATAATAATTCAACTCCCCCCCTCTTGCGCCAAAAGAAGAGAACTCATCATTGCTTGCGCCGAAATTAAAATCTGTTTGAAAACTGTTATCCAGAAAAATACCGTAGTTGATCTTATGATGAATTCCTATATAAAATGGAATAGATGAATAAAGCGGATCCTGCGACGCAGTATATGCCGCTACATCGCTGTTCCAGTTGGTATAACCATTGCCGCGCCTGTCAAGATCGCCCGTCTTTTCACCCAGGCCAATAAATCTTTCTCCCGGCTGAAGCTCCTTATAGGTTGTAACTTCTTCTCCTACCCATGAAGTTGACAATCCTTCATCATCCTTATTAATAACATCACCTTCGGATGTATAAAATGTAACAGTGAACGGATCCTTCCCAATTATTACTTTAAGCGAATCTGTTTCAATAGTGATACTTTTTTTATCCTGGTTGATGAGTGTTTGCACTACCAAAGGCTTTGCAATAACAGCATAAGAAAAATCACGTTTTAATTTATGTTTGTCTATTCTTACTCTGATGATATCCGGACTATATACCGTAATTGTTGCAAAAGCATTTTCTGTAACAATGTTGATTGACTGATCCGTTATGGTAACATCGGTTACTTTACCGATCGCCAGTACAGGATCTTGCGCTTTTATGGGTTGATAAGAAGTTACTAGCATTAGGAAGAATATTAGTTTACCAAAAAAATTCATAATTGATGGTTAAGCAATTGTAAGGAGGCTCGGAATTCATCAAGATTAGAAAGCTAAAAGGCTGCTCAATAGCAACCTTTTAAGCATTTCTTAATCTTCAACTCCAAAAAACAAAAAACCAAAACATTTTTATTGAACGGTATACATGCCTGTTACAAAATTGACGGTAATAGTATATGTTCCGCTAACAGCAGGTGGAGGGGTGTTTGAGCCGGGTACATCACCATCAAATAACAATGTTCCACCGGTTGCACTGGTTCCTCCATATTTATGGCTCCAATCGCCCACATCACTAGGAAGTAATAAATAGCTGCCGGTATTATTTAACGGAAGTGTAAGCTGGAATGTTCCATTATCAAGTTGAGTAAATTGCTGGCCCGAAGTAGCCAGATTAGCACTATTATCCCACTGAGGGCTTTCGTTTGTAGCATCACCAATGATAAACAAGCTGCCAGTGAAGGTATTCGTATATGGTGTTACTGAATATGTACCGGTTTGGAAATTTACAATAATCTTGTAATACCCGCTTGTTGCAGGCGCAGGCGTGTTAGATCCCGGAACGTCACCATCAACTAATAAAGTTCCGCCGGTTGCACTTGCACCGCCAAATTTGTGGCTCCAATCTCCAATATCGCTTGGTAGGAATAAATAGCTACCAGTTGATGTTAAATAGAAAATACCACCGTATGTAACGGAATCAATTTGCGTGAACTGTTCTACCGGTGCAAGACTGGAGCTATTACTCCACTGAGGAACTTCAGCAGTGGCATCACCAATAATAAATAAAGTACCGGTTGATGGAGGGGTAACCTTTGGAGGCACTACATAAGCCTTCATCGTTACATGAATAGCATCCGATATCTTTTGGTCATTGTAATTGCTATAAGATGATATTACACGCAGATAAATTTGATATGTTGTATTGAAGCTTAAACCATATCCAAGCAGGATACTATCCACTTCTTTTCCGGTTAAACTCAGTGAACGTGTTCCAACAGAAGCAAAACTCACCGGATGCAAAAAGCTTGCGGAAGTATCTATCTGGAAAGTATACCTTACTGTACCGGAATCTGTAGCGTAATTAGGATTTGTCCAGCTAAAGACTACAACCGTATCGGTTGAATCTGCTGCCGTTGGAGCAACAGTAGCTGTTGAACTGGTTATCGCGGACGCGCTGCCATTGCTAAAAGACGTGACAGCATCTTTTTTGCAGGACGATACTACCAAGATGCATCCCGCAATAGCCGTTAAAAAGAGTTTATATTTCATATGCTTTATTTTTATGAATTCGATGAACGTTTATTGAGGCACTACTGAATAAGTATAATTACCGGCAGTGTGCAGATCAAGAAATACTGTATCAACTCCTGCAGTAGGTACCGTAATATTATTACTTCCATTGTATGCCAGGTTATTACTTGCATCTAATCCGAAGTTGATAGCATAGCTACCATTCGCACGGAATTTGAATTGATCATTTGCCGCGAATGTGATTACTGAATATAATTCCTGTCTTGTTGGATCGTATATCATTGGTACATCTGTAGTCCAGGTGCTGGCAGCAAAAGAACCGATCACGCCCCATGCCGTATTAGTATAAGTCCATGTTAAACCTGTAATGTCAGCAGTGAGCCTGTAATACCCTCCTCCCGGAACGGATAAGTTTCCTGCTCCGCCATTTGTACTAAGATCGCCTCCGCCGCTTGTTGCATTTCCAACATCATTACCGCCATCTCCATAGTTTGTATGACTGAAATCTGCTGCACTTGTTATCTTAAACTGATAAGTACCGCCAGACGCAACATTGATATAGCCTTCATACGCACTAGAATTAAAAGGACTCAATGCAAGATTTGGCGCAGTGGCCGGTGTCCAACCCTGATAATCACCAGGTACCCATAAAGTGGGGAATGTTGCTTTATATGGTGTAACCACATAAGTAAGCGTATCAGAATACAAAGCCAATGCTCCTCCTGCAGGAGTAAGCCCGGCATTTGCATAATAAGCTTTTACCCTTACTTGTATTGTATATGTTTGACCGGCAGTAAGGCCTAGCTGGCTGGCACTTGCCAATACATTATTAAAATTTTTGACAACCACAGAATCGCCTAATGCCGGGCTCACGGTAATAACGCCTTTACCACCTGTTACATCAGAAAAATTAGCACCCAGCGTGTCGATCTGTATGTCATAGCTAACTGCATAAGCACTTGGCCCGTTACTAAACTGATAATTAGGATTTGTCCAGGAGAAGACTACAGCCGTTCCTAAGGAATCAGCTTCCGCAAGCAAAATCGTATCACTTGTCGCTACATTTGCAGTCAATATTGGACGAGTTCCGCCAATAAGTACTACCCTGTCTTCGTCTTTTTTACAGGACCATAAAAGAACAGTCCCTAAGAACGAAACAAAAAATATTTGCACTATTTTTTTCATAACAAGATTTTTTTAATGATTAATTGTATCCCGGAGTTTGAACTAAGGTTGCGTTAGTTGCAAATTCTGATGACGGAATAGGATATAAATTATAATGCGCGTCTACAGATGTACCATTTGCTGCTCCACCTTTCCATGGCCACAAATAGCTACCTGTTGTAAACTCCCCGAAACGAATAAGATCTGTTCTCCTGGTTCCTTCCCAATATAATTCACGTGCCCTTTCACTCAGGATGTCGCTCAGTCCGATAGCTACTACATCACCACTGGTATTACCATATGCTCTTTCACGCAATGCATTAAAGTAAGATAATGCAGTAGGCATATCACCACCGGTACCGCCTCTCAGCACAGACTCTGCATACATAAGATATACATCGGCTAAACGGAACATCGGGTAATCGGTCGATACAAAATCAAGTGTTGAATCCGGGCGGGAGCCGGTAGATGTTACATTCCTGAACTTGGTAACTCCATAACCATAAGTGAATACATTTGGCGTGATCGCCGGTATGTTTTCAGTTTGCCCGTTTGTCCAGAACATCGCGCGTTGATCATGCGCCAGGTCAAATGAATCCACCAATGCACTTGTAGTAGTTATACCTGCCCAACCACCATTTATTCCAAATGTATCAGCAGGCATTGTTCCTCCAACTGACGCATGTATAATAAAATTGGTACAACCATAACTTTGCGTACGTGCTCCATCCATACGTATAGGAAATATTATTTCGGAAGCTGAAGTAGTATGACTATCCGGTAAAAACAGGTTACCATATTTAGCAGCCAATGAGTACGCACCTGAACTAATTATTTTATTACAATAAACAAGGCAATCGGTTGACCTGTCGGTACCGGTGTACACTTTTGCATTTAAATATAATTTTGCAAGCAACGCCCATACTGCACCTTCATCTGCACGGCCATAATCAGCATGACCTGCAGCAGGTAATAAATTGTTATTGGATATATCCAACAATTCTGATTCTATATAATTGAACAGAGTATCCTTGCTAACTTGTTTTGGAATAAACGATCCTGGCAACTGGCTCTCTGTTATCAATGGTACGCTTCCGTAAAGATCCAGAGCATGTGAGTAAGATAATGCTCTCAGGAATCTAACTTCATTACGGAAATACTTGATGTTCGCAACATCAACGTTAGAAAACCCTTTGCTTGTAATAGCACCATCAGTCGACTGGCGTATATATTCATTAGCAACGGCTACTTCAAAATAGATCCTTTCATACATACCCTGTAACAGGTTTGTGTTGTTGCTGGTCCATCCGAAAGTATGGTATAAATATTCTCCCGGAGCCGGATTGAACCAATGATTCACCGCTTCATCGGTAGGATATTCCTGCATCGACCAGTAACTGCGGATATAATCTGAAGATCCTTCATCAATGGATCCTATATCAGCAGAGCCTGATGGACCTTGCTGACCAGTAACTGCAAAACCTGCATATACTTTTGCAGCACCTTCAGCATAGGCCGTCGGAGTAGTGTACGCAGTTGTTGCGACAGCTCCTACAATCGGCACCTTATTTAAATCTTTGGTGCAGGAAGCAAACACTGTTGCTGCCATTATAACACCCAATATTCTTGTTAACTGTTTCATATTCTTATAGTTAATTTGCCTTAATGATTATTAATTAAAATCCAAGTCCCACTCCCAATGAAACTACGTGTGGATGAGGATATATATTATTATCAATACCACCATATACTTCCGGATCCAATCCTGTGTACTTGGTAATAGTGAAGACATTTTGTACCGTTATCGATGCACGTACTGATACTTTTTTATCAATCACTTTACCAAAATCATATCCTAAATGGATATTATCCATTTTCAGGAATGATCCGTTTTCAAGAAAATAATTGGACAGATATTGTGCGCCAAGAAAATTATCAGTTAATACTGCAGCAGAAGTATTTGCTACAAATCCTTGTGAATTGGCCATAGAATTATAATACCCATTGGCAGCAACGTTATTATATACATAATTGCCTAATTCTGCTCTTAAGGTAAACCCTAGATCCCATTTCAGGTAAGTAAAATCAGAGCTGAATCCTAAGAATACTTTAGGAGTAGCCGTTTTATAATAATCCAGTGTTGGTGCGCCGCTTCCTTTTAAATCTGCGTATACACCTTCCAATGGAGCACCATTAGCACCATACACTTGTCTGTACAGATAAAATTGGTTTGGATCATATCCAACCTGGTAAACCTGCACATTTGTACCGGTACCACCACCACCAATACCACCGTGCGGGATATTGCTTGTACCCAATGTATCGGCCGCTGAAAGAGAAAGGTTAGTGATCTTACTGGTTGAATAAGTAATATTGAAATTCAGATTCCATGCAAAATCTTTATGCTTTATAGCTTGTGCATTTACGGAGAACTCAATTCCTTTATTTTCCATATCTCCAACATTCGAGGTAATCTCGTTGGAAAAGTTGGTACCCTGTGGTATAAATACAGTACTTAACAGGTTAGATGTTTTTTTATCGTATACATCGATGCTACCATTCAACCTGTTATTAAGAAAACCGAAATCAACACCCAGGTTATAAGTTGTTTGCTGCTCCCATTTGATGCCTGCATCATACGCATTTGGTTTGAAAATGGAATAATAAGTATTTCCAAAACCGTATTGCGCAGTGCTTGTACCTAAAGAGTAACTCGCCTGGTATGGATAATATTGTCCTATATCCTGGTTACCGGTTATACCATAACCGAGTCTCAACTTAAGTGCAGAAAATGTTTTTGCACCGGAAAGAAATTTTTCTTCTTTCAGGTTCCAGGCCAGTGCCACAGATGGGAACAACCCCCAACGGTTATTAGGATTGAATCTTGAAGAACCATCATCACGCAATGTTGCAGTAAGTAAATATTTACCGGCGTAATTATAATTCACCCTTCCCCAGAATGAGATTAAGGTTAAGTCTGTAGAATCCGGTAATGGAGAACTCAATTGTGTAGTCTTTGCAAGGTTAGAATCCGGTGATGCAGGCGACTCGCGCAATACATCCTGATAAGAATAACCTGCGGTTGCATCAATATGACTGTTGATACTTTTAAGATCTTTCGTATAGTACAAATAGAAATCCAATACTTTATTGGTAATCTTCTGCGTATATGTTCTGGTATCACCTCCCGAGAAATGGCCGGAAGCTCCTGAAGAATCCTGGAAATAAGATCCGTTACTACGGCTCACATCATATCCTCCGTTCACATTCGCTCTTAAACCGGTCAGGAAAGGAAATGCATAATCCAGTTGAAGGTTACCTATACTACGTTTAACTGTACTTTTATCGAATGTTTGTTCAAGTAATCCCAATGGGTTTTTAGGTGCAAGAGTTAGCGGAGCGCCGCCAGAACCTGTCCACTCCCAATATCCGTCCAATGCACTGTTGCCACTGTAAACCGATTGTGTTGGGTCCATTGAAGTTGCCGCTCCGATTGCAGCTGTATTGGCAAACCTATTTTGCGTAATTGCTCCTCTGATATTTGCATTTACTTTCAGGGTGTTGTTAAAGAAACTAGGACTCAGGTTTAAATCACCTGATTCTCTTTCCATATAACCTGTCTTTAAAATACCGTTGTCATCCGTAAAGCCAAGAGAAGCTCTGTACGGCAACCATTTAATACCTCCGTTGATACTTAAGTTATTATCGGTAGCAAAAGCATTCTGATAAATCTGTTTTTGCCAGTCGGTATTTGAATTGCCCAATAACGGCAGATAAGTAGGATTGTATTGTTTAATCGCATTTCTGAACTGGGCAGTGTCCAGCACAGGAGTAAATTTAGTAATATATTGTTCTGATAAAAGTGTAGAGAAATTTAAATGAATCTCTTTGTCTCTTTTCCCTTTTTTAGTAACAATGATGATAACACCATTAGAAGCGCGTGAACCGTAAATAGCGGTTGCAGAAGCATCTTTCAATACAGTGAACGATTCGATATCGTTTGGATTGATCATATCCAATGGATTAGCAGCACCGTTTAATTTACCATTATCGATCGGCACTCCGTCAATTACGATAAGGGGGTCATTGCTGGCATTAAGCGACGCACCATTTCTAATACGGATGGTGCTTCCTGCGCCCGGCTGACCAGAACTTGGCGTTATCTCAACACCTGCAACCTTACCTTGTATCAACTGTTCCGGAGTTGTGATCTCTCCTTTGTTGAAATCCTTTTCGGTAATGGTAGTAACAGCGCCGGTCACATCTTTTTTCCGGGCCGTACCATAACCTACCTGTACAATTACATCGGCCTGTACCGTACCGAAAATAGCCAAGTGCACCGGTATAGCACCAGTCCCAATGACTACTTCCTGAGTGGTATAGCCAACATAAGAAATAGTTAACGTTTTGGCATTTGCAGGCACATTCTCAAGTTTGAATGTACCATCAGCTGCCGTTTGCGTAATGAAATTCGTTCCTTTCACAGCAACAGTTGCATTGGGTAATGCATTGCCGCTGGAATCGGTAACTTTTCCTGTGACCGTTCTGGTTTGAGCTAACACAGGTAGCGCAAGCGTTGTTAGCAGAGAAACGGTCATGATAAAGAACAATCGTTTTAGATTCATAAGCTTCAAGGTTTAAGTCGTTCTGTAATTATTAAAATTTTAATTATGATGTTAAAGGCAGTGCACCTTCTCAATCATGTACTTTTTACATATTATCGCTCGGACGTTCTAACAGATGCTTTTGTATAATCGAAATAATACATATAATTATTGTGCGAATTGTTTTTTATTTATACCCATTTGAACAACAATACTGCTAATGCCTTTAAAAATTACAGGAACAATCAGGTTAGCCATGCGTGAAGCTTGTGGAAATGTTTCAGGCAAATGCATTGCATCGTTATTATCGGCAGCTAATCTGTAGTACTTGTTTAACATGAAGCAGTGATAAAATTGTTGTTTTGATTTTTATTGAACATTTTATCTGATGTAAAAATGTGTATTTTTTACACAATATCAAAGAAAATGAGAGTTTTTTTATTATTTATTTTTTAATAGATGTGTAGCGTGTTCGTAATTCATTAAAAACCAAATACTTAACTACTTTTTGCACACCTTCTTTTATATTTATTGCAAGGTTAAATTAAGGGGTATCAACAAGTGTTTGCCGGCAATTACCGTAAAACTTGCGCCCGATGATACCGTTTGTGTTGTATTTAATACACATTGCCCACCTGGTTGTGAGTCTATTAAAATCTGGGAGCCGGATGGTAAGGTAGCCGGGGGGATACTTCCATACATCCAATTAGAAGCTGTTGTCCAGTTTCCATTACCAATAAAGGTATAGATGGTAGGTGGTTGATACACATATACATGGTATTCACCGGGCTGTAAGGTTATGCTCTGCGTGGCAGACGCCAGGTTAAACGTTGTGCCGGTTGCAGCGTTAATCCCCGAACCGGTTCCATCGCTTAAATAGTTATACCAGTTACCCGTTGTTTGAAAAGTAACACTTCTGGTTTGCGCCGTTATATCAAAATTGGCAACCACCGTAATACTCATTCCCGTACCGCTTGGGTCGGCAATTTGAAAACGCCTGTATAAACCACCGGCATCATACAAATCATAAGTAAAACTGGTATTATTGAAAACAGCAGGATTGGATAAGCGTAAACTAATGAGCTTTGCATATATATTCATTAAAGCGACACGCCCGGTTGCATTGGCATCGGTTGTCAGGTATTCCCAATGAGGGATATGATAAGATGTGCCACTGTTGGAAACGTCATAACCTCTTTCCGCAAACTGATAAAACATGTGCGGACCTGGAATCGTAAACAACAAAGAGGCTGCAGCAGCTTCTCTTTGAAGCCCCCCGCCAATACCTGAAATAGATTTAACAGTAGCGCCATTACCATTTACTTCGTTATTGTACATAGAGCGTTCGTCATCATGACTGGCAGCGTATCCCATCGAAGCAGGAATAGAAAAACTCTCATTACTACTGTTATAAACAACTTTAGATAAATTAGAGTTGCTACTAAAACCCATGGTATTTTGATTGTATGCTAAAGAGCCGCTAGTGCGCACATCGTTCCAAAGCATGAAGCCAAAATTAGCATAGGTCGCTTCTTCAGAAGAAGTATTCCCCGAATTTTGTGTACCCAAAAATTCCAATATCATATAAGGCATTGAAGACCCCGGATGATTGTTTTGTACATAAGTATAATAACGTTCCAGGTTTGTTACACGACTCGCATCATAATTTTCCACACTTGGATCGCTGCTGTTATTGCCTGAAGGACATTCTGCATTTACCCCGTTACTGCAATTCTGTGTAAATCCTTTTGCAAGATCAAACCTGAACCCGTCTACATGATACTCGGTCAACCAATAGGACAAAGAACGTTCTACCCAATATTGAGTAGCCGTAGAAGTATGATTCAGATCCTGGAAGACACTATAAGGATGCGGTGCTGCAACATTCAGCCACGGGTTATTAGCGGCCGGTCTGTTATTAACAGCATCCCAATACAAGCGGGCTTCTGGTACCTGGTCGCCATAATCGTCAATATGATTATATACCACATCCATGATTACGGCAATGCCATTCATGTGACAAGAGTCAATAAAAGCCTTGTACATATCTTTTGTTCCATAGGCTTTATCCAAAGCGCAATAAAAATTAGGATTGTACCCCCAGCTATCGTTGCCGCTAAATTCACTAACAGGCATTAGTTCAATCGCATTAATACCGAGGGATTTAAAATAATGTAAAGAATCAATAAGCAAAGGAAAATTGCCGTTCCCGTCAACAGTTGCAAAATCGCGAATCAGCACTTCTTCTACTGCGAGGTCTCTTTTATCAGGAGCCGTAAAATTAGGCGCTTTCCAGGCATACTGCGGAGCGCAAGGTTGCATCACACCTATCAAACCATTTTTGCCAATCGAAACATTCGAATTAGAAGGATATGCTTTGAGGTTGGGATAGGTGGAAGACGGTATGAATTTATCATTGTTTCCATCTAATACCTCTTCAGAATAGGGATCGGTAATATATAATGAATTATCGACGAGGTATTGAAAAGCGTATTGTGTACCGCCTGTTAATCCGTGAATCGTTATCCAATAATAGTTCCCATCCGGACTTTTATACATTTGGTATTGGCTTTGAGGAAACCAGTTACTTCCCGCAAAATCACCTATCAGCACTGAAGATGTTTTATTGGGCGCGTATAATACAAATGTTGCCGAATCGGTACACCCGTAATAATTTATTCCTTCGTGGGGAACACCGCTAATCACCACAGCAGAGGGCAATGCAGCAGTAACTGTAGTTGGTGTTATAAAATAAGAAAGGGTATCATAATGACTTATACCACCAACAATAAGTTCCGCTACAAATTGCTGTGTGCCGGTGGTACTTGCTGCGGCACTACCACTAATGGTTGAAGTAGCTACCGGACCCGCAATTTTAGTTCCATTAAAATACAAATTTAATGTTCCCGTAAATGGTTGGGAAGTACCCGCGCCAGTACATGCAGCTGCAGTAACCGGAACAGACTGTCCCACTATTGCGCTGATAGCAGTATTACTAATAGGATAATTTTCAGGAATAAGAGATGGTGTTGTAAACAATACAGTATTCGTAGCGGCAGGATAGATCGGTACTTTCATATCTCCCCCATCGCTATTGGTTTCTACTGTATCACCCGTAACCGTTCTAAAAAGAATTGCTATTTCGAGAATTGTTTCTCCTGCCGGCACACTAAAATAGCTCCTTGGATTATTAATCTGGAACAACCATTTGTTAGGTCCAACCGAAGTAGCTTTTGGTGCTGTACTGGTTCCCCAGGTGGTAGTAACATGTTTCCAGTCAGAAGGCCCCGTACTAAGGTTGGTGATTACCCCAAGATGCATGTACACATTTCCCGCATATCCCTTTAAACCCATATTTCCTTGCGTTGCATCAACTGTTATGGTTACACTGGAAGTATCTGTAGGGAACTGGGGTGTCCATTTCAGCAACTGCGCCTGTGCAAAAAAAGACATGGGTACGAATATTAATAGTAGCGGGAATATTCTTTTCATAAGACAATGTTTAATGGCCGTTAAGAGCCAGAGAGTAAAAATGTGTATTTTTTACACAATATCAAAGAAAAATATGTTTTTTCTTTGATATTTTTTTCAACGACGATTATAAACCACATTATAATCAGTTAAAAATCAATACCCAACCACTTCTTTTTGTTGCGCTCGTATTTCTTAAAATTGAACTTATAAAGTTTGCCCGGACGGTGAGGTACGTTTTCTTCCATCTCATTTGTATCAATTAAGAAATCCATAGAAAAGAATTTCTTGCGAAAATTTCTTCGGTCGAGCTTGATACCTAAAATGGCTTCGTATAGATTTTGAAGTTCCCTGAGTGAGAATTTGTGCGGTAATAAATTAAATCCAAGCGGATGTTCCTGGATCATCTTCTGAAGCCATGCATAACAGGTATCTACCACCTGTTTATGATCGAAAGCCATATCGTGAAGACTGTTCACCGGATGCCAGTGCAGTTCATTATCAGTAATTTTTAACTGATGATGGCCAATATCCAGCAAGGAAGCGTACGCAACTGTTATTACTCTCCCGCCCGGATGCCTTGCTGGTGCACTAAATGTACGCACCTGCTCAAGGAATACATCGCTCATGCCCGTTCTTTCCAAAAGTACCCTGTCGGCAGCATCATCCAGGTCTTCATTCTTTTTCATGATATCTCCCAACAGTGTCCACTTATTTTTAAACTCGGCAAGGTCACTTCGTATCAGCAATACCTTTAGTATGTTTTCTTCAAAACCGAAAATGACACAGTCAACGGTAATGGCTACTTTAGGATAACGCTCAACTAATTTTTTTGGATCCTCGATAAGCGATTGTTGATCCAGCTCATCATCTTTGATCTTTCTCTTCATAATTATATTTACAGGTTAATACAATTTAGTGTTTTTTATTTTTCCAATTCAAAAATAAACAGGCTTTCTGCCGGAACCTGTACCGTATTCCCTTTTTCTTCGTTTGTGATAATATCACGCGCCTTAGAAAATCCTTTCGTTCGTTCATTATATGTCTTACTCCAATCAATCGTTTTAGCAGCTGCTCCTGTGTTCATTATACACATGATCGTTTGATCATTGGTATATCTGAAATAAGTATATAATCCATCTTGTGGCACATACTGCATCAGCTTTCCTATTGTAAGTGCCGGTGATTTTTTCCGGAAATTAGCCAATGTTTTAAGGTAATTAAATGCAGTATTCTCATCCACAGTGCGACCTTCGGGTGTAAATTTATTAACCTGGTCTTCTTTCCAGCCACCTTTAAAATCCATTCGTACATAACCATCAGGATTGGTAAAGCCTTTCATTAAAATTTCCGTACCATAATACAATTGAGGAATGCCGCGGAAAGTGAGCAACCAACCTATTCCCATTTTATATTTATTGATGTTTTCACCTATTACCGAGTAAAATCTTGGCAGATCGTGATTATCTAGGAAGATCACTTCATTCATAGGATTCTTATATACAAAATCCTGAGCGGTGGTACTATAGAGTTTGTTCACGCCTCCCGTCCATTCGAATTTATCATTCAATGCCGGCAAGATCCCGTACAATAACTCCTGAAAATCCGTTGTACCCGGAAGGTTACTCTTGAACGGTACGTTGATGTAATTATTTTCACAGAAATAGCTTTGGTCGATAACGCCGTGTACCCAGGTTTCGCCAAAAATGGTGATATGTGGGTATTCTTCTTTGACGGCACTGTTACAACGGTTCATAAAAGCCAGGTCATTATATAAATAAGTATCTATCCGTACCCCATCTATCCCAAAGCGTTCGATATACCATATAGCATGTTGTATCAGGAAATTTGCCACATAAGGGTCAGATTGATTAATATCCGGCATTAGCGGGGTAAACCATCCATTACTCGTAGTATCCTTATCCATTTGCGCAGCATAAGGATCCATAAGCGGCTGGTCCTTATAACTTGTATTTGTATAATCCGACCAATGATGCACCCAGCCTTTTACCGGCGGATCCATATAAAAAATATTGTTGATACCGACATGATTAAAGACGGCATCTTCTATTAGTTTCATACCACGCTTATGCAATGAATCGCTGAGCGCTTCATATGCCTGCTCTCCTCCATATCGTGGATCGACCTTGTACTCATTCGTAACTGCATATCCATGTGTTGTAACAGCGGGCAAATCATTTTCCAATACAGGTGTTAACCATAAAGTAGTAACACCCAGTTCTTGCAGATAATCGAGATGATTGATAACTCCTTGGATATCCCCCCCATGTCGTTCATATAAGGAATCCCTGTTCAAAGACTGATCCAACATTCCGGGAACACGGTCATTGCCATAATCTCCGTTGCTGAACCTGTCTGGCATTAATAAATAAATAAAATCGGGAGAACGCACTCCGCGGGCAAATTGAGTACCTCGTCCTTCCCGTCTTTTATAAAGCGGCCACCAAACAGTATCCGTTTTCTTTTGATGTGTAATTTGTACAGGTACATTGCCCGGATTGGTTTCGGGGCTGATCTCTATATCAACCGCAAAATATCTTTCATTATCCAGTGGTGTGGTTTTTAGCAATTTTATACCCGGGTAATTGATCGATACAGTTCCTTTGTTAAACTGGGCTGAAGTCCCGTGCACCAGCAGTTGAACCTTGTTCCATTTCATACCAACCCACCAATTGACAGGATAAATATCTTGCGCAAAGCTTTGGCTAACAGTAAATATCCAGCAACAAACAATCAAAAAAATCCTCATAAGAAGGCGTCTTTTTTTGCACAATTTAAACATTCTGACTATTAATCGGGGCGCCTCATTTAATAATAAGGCATTCCCCCCACGTTCAAAAATAATTCATTCTCACTAGTATTCTTTCAAACAAACGTGTATTTTGTACACATATTGCGATTGTTATTTATTTTTGTCTTCCAGCTATTTACAGCCTGTCATTAAATAACGGAAAATAGCATATACTAAATAGCACAATAAGTTGTTCCGATATTTTTTAATGCCTAATTTTAGGCAAAGATTTTTGGGATAATTATCAATCGCAGAAATGAAAGCGTAAGCTGCTGCCAGTCTGGGTTCACGCGGATCTATGTGTTGACCATTTCCCCCTAATTCGCTGCCGGTATTCCAGCCACTCGAATTGCCCAATGCCTGTGAGAAATTCCCATTTGCCAATAGTATAGGTCTGTAAGTATCGTGATCGTTAACGAATGGTACTGTTCTGTATATTAAAGTATCTCCACCATAAGTCATGGATCTTATGTGCTGTTGCTCATTAGGCAATGTCTGCATGTTATAAGAACCGCTGCTCAATACCATACTGTATATACCACCGCTGTTACTGCCACTGTTATAGCCATAGCCGCGCAAACCAAAATCAAATGTTCCGGTATTGATTTCATTAGTAGTACCATTGGGAGTAGTTCCTGTTTCAACACTTGTTAAATAAGCATCCTGATTAATTCCGTCATCAACAATTTCTGATACGCAAAACATGCTGTCATTACCGGCTGCCCATGAAGGCAATACGTACCTGCTGTTATAAATATAATCCTCCTGAACAGATGCCTGGTAACCTTTTGCATCATCCAGGCGCCATCCGTCGGCGCCAGTTTGTTTCTTGAACCATTCAATCCATGTACGGCCACTATCTTCCATATAATTGGATGGTTGCACGGGATTGTAATATGGTCGTGTTATACCACTGATGGTAGCACTTCCGCTGGTAGGTATATTGGAGCTTTGACCAAATGAGCCAATTTCAAAAGCCATATCCGGTCCAAAATTATCCGAACAAATATTGCCAGTAGTGCAGTTGGCGCCCGCATTTGGATGGAAGTTTGTATAATTCTTAGGCCATCTTCCATTTCTTGTCCAATAATCATTTTGTGATTCATCCAACACAGGCGTGGAATAACTTACAAACCGGAAATTATGATAGCCGCCGTCTTCCGCAATGGAGTAAGGGTTTTCAGGATCGTATCC
>Ga0206889_1055_pt1 | contig 20046 bp, 18 predicted proteins | sample Alteio_BWOrgHeat_57_FD_153245 | JGI IMG/M metagenome (GOLD analysis project Ga0206889, IMG submission 153245) | Enriched cells from forest soil in Barre Woods Harvard Forest LTER site, Petersham, Massachusetts, United States - Alteio_BWOrgHeat_Nextera5 ... | reverse complement strand
CTATTCCCTTTTTATATTTCGATTGATCTTGTGTTTTTTTAAATACCGGGGTAAACTATTTATCTAACCTTAAATTAAAGTCTTTTATGTTTACAGATTGTGTTAAAATAAAGGTTTCTGCCGGTAAAGGCGGGAACGGTGTGATTGCCTGGCGTAGAGAGAAATATATACCGAAAGGCGGTCCTTGCGGCGGAAACGGCGGCAAGGGAGGCTCTATCATTATTGAAGCCGATGTACAGGTCCCCTCTCTCGATTGGTATCGAAATCGCCGTATCCTGAGTGCCGATAACGGCGCCTCCGGAAGCTCGAATCATCGCCAGGGAAAAACAGGACAAGATCTTATCTTAAAAGTTCCTTGCGGTACTCTTGTTAAAGATTCTAACACAAAAGAGATCCTTTTTGATTTTACAGAAGACAAACAAAGTCTCGTTCTCTGTAGAGGGGGAAAGGGAGGACTTGGAAACGACTTTTTTAAAACGGCAACAAATCGGGCGCCTAATTACTGCACTCCGGGAAAACCGGGAGAGGCAGCAGAAATTGAATTAGAACTGAAATTAATTGCCGACGTCGGACTTGTAGGATATCCGAATGCAGGAAAATCCACATTGATCTCCACCCTTGCCGATATTCGCGTTAAAACGGCAGCCTATCCTTTTACGACATTGAAGCCCAATCTCGGATTCATTGAATTAGAGGGGGGATCCCGTATTTTTATAGCGGATATTCCGGGAATTATCGAAGGGGCTCATAGAAATAAAGGTTTGGGATTTGAATTTTTAAAGCACATCGAAAGAACAAAGCTTTTGTTGTTTGTATTGGATGCATCCGGAATTGACGGAAGAGATCCGCTGTCTGATCTGCATGTTTTACGCGATGAACTGACAAAATATAATCCTGAATTGGCAAACAGACCCTACCTTATCGTCCTCAATAAATGCGATACCGATGAGTCTAAGGAACATCTGTCTCATTTTTACGAGAAATATGAATCGAACAGAGAAATTTTGCATGAAATTTCCGCGATTGCTTATACAGGAACGGAAGAGCTTGTCCGTCAAATTCGTTCTTTATTAAATCGATAAATAGGTAAGTCTTTTATAATTAAAGAATCGTTTTTTTTCGCATAGTTTTTTTTCTCCCCTTGCTTCCTTGTAGAAATCATTTTATCTTTTAAAATTTTTATTGATATTTTAATAACCCCCCGTCATTTTTCAAAAAGAGAGAGGCTGAGATATAATCGTTTCCCCGGAGCGTTCCTATGTATTGCCAAAAATGCGGATGTGAAGTTAAAGACCATAATTATTGTCCCGAATGTGGCGAATGCGCACCGGAGCATGAGGAGACACCTGCAGAGCGGAGCTCATCAGGAAAAAAAAGTCGATTTTTCTTTTATTTGATTTTCCTAGGTACTTTAGGATTAATGATTTGGGGATTTTACTCCCTGTTTAATTCCGGCAACGGTTTGGAAGATCTCGCTGAGACACAGCTGATTGAAATCAAAAAAAATAAAATTACGAAAGCCTATTACGATTATTCATCTGTTCGTTTTAAAGAGACCAATTCTCTCGACAGTTTCCGGGAATTCATCGCGAATAATCCGGGTTTTAGAGAATTTACAGGTATCCGATTTTTAGACAGTCGTAAAGACAATAATTACGGAGTGGTTTTTGGAGAGTTGATTGTATTTGATGACATAGCGATTCCCATCAAGTACGAATTTGTGAAAGAAGAAGGGGAATGGAGAGTATTGAAATTACAGATTGACGGCCCATCTTTTGCCCGACCTACAGGAGAAAAAGGCGGCTCAGGTTCTGCTGCCGTTGTGCAGGAGAATCCCGAGCAAATGAATCTCATTAAGGAGCAGCTTTCCGTATTAAAACAGGGACTCATTAAAAAAGCTTACGATCAATATAGTTCCGATGAATTCAAAAGTACCACTAATTTTGAGCTGTTCGATAAATTTATTAAGCAGTATCCGGATTTTTCCGATTTTGAAGGTGTAGACACGGTCGATGTAGAAAGTTCCAAAGAAAAAGCCAAAGTGACAATTTTGCTGAAGACAAAAAAATCGTCGCTCCCCTTAGAATATTTTTTAATCAACCGGAACGGGCAATGGAAAATTTGGAGTATGCAGGTTTTAAAACATGCTCCTGAAGAAATCATCGCAGATAATGCAGGTGAAGAGAAACAAATGTACGGTTCCATCAACGCATTTCAAAATAAAATTTCGAAAAATGAATTAGATGATGCCTATAATTCTACCTCTCCCCGTTTCAAAAATACGACAACTAAAGAGCAGTTTGAAAGTTTTCTTGTGAAATTTCCTCAGTTGAAAAATCAAGTCAATTTTACCGGAAGCATGCAGGACAAGAACTTAGGTCTGGTCAGAGGAAAATTGGATGAAGGAAAAGATCGCTCTTTGGTGGACTATATCGTCACGAAAGAAAACGGCGATTGGAAAATATTGGGAATAGAAATGCTCGATAAAGAGACAGCACAACCGGCATCTCCTGAAAATGATGCGAATGATTATGATAAATCCTCTTTAGTTGAAGCTATCAATAAACAACTCAATGAAATACGCAATAAAAATTTATTTGCCGCCTACGAAGACTACACCTCCGGTGAATTTAAAGAGGCTACCTCTTTTGACAATTTTGCTATATTCGTAAGCAAAAATCCCCTTTTCTCTTCTAATCAATCTGCCGATTTCAGCCGCCTGACTTTCGACAACAATGTCGCCACTATTCTCATGCAGTTCAAAACAAAAACAGGTGCGGCGGGAGCTGTTGAATATGATCTAATTAAAGAAGGGGATAAATGGAAGGTACTGGGAATAAAAATTCCTGCCGATGAAGAAAAAACGGATCATGAAAAACCCAAAATTAAAGAGCTCAAATAGATACTTTAAAGATTTTTTGCCATTGTCCGAAACAGATCACTCTCCAATAAAGTGAATCAAAAGGGATTTTTTGCGAAAGCATCTGCCGGAATCGGGGAACAATTTCCGATTCTTTAATCATCCCGGCCGACAATCGGCACGATTCTTTTAATAATCCTTCAAAAAAATCGGGCTTTAATCTCATCCAATCCTCTTCCGGAGTCCCGAAAGCTTTTTTATCGTACCGCAATCGAATTTGCTCGGGTAATTGCGAGTGCATAGAATCTCTTAAAATGCTCTTTGTAAAGGCTCCGCGAAGTTTGTATTCGTCCTGTACTCCCAACGCATATTCGACTAATCGATAATCAAGGAAAGGGGTTCTGGCTTCCACAGAATGATTCATAGAATTCCTGTCTTCATATCGCAACAACATCGGAAGATTCGTTTTTTGCACCTGATTCATTCCGAAAGAGGTCATATCTTTTGACATTCGGGAGTGAAAAGGGGGATTTTTCTCGACATATAATTTTGAAAAATCAATCCATGAGGGACTGTTATGGGGCTTATTCATGAATTTTAATAACGGCTGTCTTGCAAAATCAGGCAGCAATCTATTGATCAATAAAGGGAATCCATATGATTTTCCATGCACTTTTTTTATGGAATGCATCTGCTTCAATAGAGCACCCCATCGGAAAGAGGAAAACAATGTGTGATATCGATAGCCGAAATAACTATGATATCCGCCCAAAATTTCATCCGCTCCCTGTCCGTCTAACACAACCCGTACATTCCGGTCTTTTACAAGCTTGAATACGGCCCACTGAGCAAAGATGCTTGTGGAGATGAAGGGAATATCCTGATGCCAAATGATGTGAGAAAGGTTGTCGATTAAATCATTGTATTCGGGATAGGTGTGATACGCATTTGCATTGCATTTACCCACTACTGCATCGACAAAATGTTGTTCGTTTAATAACGGATTTTTAGAAAATGCGGAAAAAATTTTTTGATTTTCCAAACAGTTTTCCGATTTCAATAAGTCATGGATCACACAGACTATGGAAGAGGAATCCAATCCGCCGGAAAGGCAGGATCCGATAGGAACATCAGCTCTCAATCGTTTGGAGACTGAATCGATAAAAAGCTCGCCGAAATGTTTGCAGGCTTCTTCATAAGTATGAATATTTTTTTGGGGTTGAAGGGTATACCATTTTTGCGGAGTAAAATTCCCCTCTTTTATCCGGTTAATATCACCCAGAATATAATGTCCGCCGTTTAATTGAAACACACCTTTAAATAAGGTCCGTTCATTATGATCGGTGACAGCCCAATTCAAAAAATCATAGACACTTTCATGATCTGACTCAGCCTTCCAATCCGGAAGTGTAGTAAATTGCTTTATTTCTGAACCGGCAGCAAAAAAGTCTTTTGAAATGCGATAATACAAAGGTTTTACACCGAATCGATCGCGTGCCATGAATATTTTTTTTTCTTTTCTGTCATAGATAGCAAAAGAAAACATTCCGTTAAATCGATCCAGGCATTTGACCCCCCAGGCTATATAGGCTTGTAAAATCACTTCTGTATCCGATTGCGTGATAAAGGAAACTCCCGATAAACTCAGTTCTTTTTTTATTTCAATATAATTAAAAACCTCCCCGTTATAAGTAATCCAATATCGATTTCCCGGACAACACATGGGTTGGTGACCTCCGGGAGAAAGATCAATAATGGAAAGGCGTTTGTGTCCGAAAGCAACAAGAATTTGCTCCGAAAGGGGATTTGTATTCATCCGGGGATTATAGATAAAAGAGGAGTCGTAAACCTCTTTTGGGGTATATTTTCCCCCTTCAACAGAATACGATTCGGATCCGAAAAAAGAATATCCTTCGTCATCAGGTCCGCGATGATGAATAATGTCGGACATTTTTTTTATATTTTCGGATATTTGTTTTTCTTCCCGGGAGCTAATGAGAACAGAAATTCCACACATAATGTCTCTTTTTTTACAGGACTTAATAATGCAGGACAATCCAATCTTTTGGAAGAAGATCTTTAGTATCTGCCGGATAATTCGGATTGAACCAATACGGCGGCGCGATCACTTTTTTTCCGGGATTCGGATTGAGATACGCACTCCACCAAGAAAAAGTTGAATTGGAAATGATATTATCCTTACAAAAACTCATGAGATAAAAATCATAAATAAATTTCTCTCCTTCAATGTAGCGAATATTTTTTTTGATATCCGAAAAATCTTTTTTTGTTTTTTCTATGTCATTCGTAAAAACAACAAACAGCGAATCATCCGGAAAAAGATCCATAGCAGCTTTATAATAGTCAGGTCCGTAAGTAAGAAATACTTTTTGCACAGGATCTTCTTTTAAAAAATTTCTTAAGTGCACTCCGACGGTTTTAGGATGTTCTATAATATCCGAATATTTTTCATAAAGATAATCCTTAATTTCCGGATGAGGAGAAAAAAGGCGGATAATTTCTTCTTTATTAGAAGCGAAATATTTTTCAGATTGATAGTATCCTGAAATTTGCATGTTTTTTACAAAGGGAATGGGTCGGTAATGAAAATAGGGTTCTAAATGGTGGTAACGAAGTCTTTTAATCCGGGGAAGTTTTGTTTTTAAGTAATAAAAAATCGTTTTATAATTTTCTGCTAAATTATAATGCACATTCTTTGCATTTACAAAATCAGGAAAATAGGCCTCCGCATTATTGTCTAACGCAAGACTTGTAGCGGCCGCAATGATAAATAGCTGATTGCCGAACTGCCCCTCCAAATTTCCTACAATGACGGCATCTGAAGTGAACGCCGTTGAAAAGTGAACGCTTAGGATACATATAAGAATCCGTAAAATTTTTTGCATGATGTTCTTCCGGTTTCGGCAGTCTCTAAAGCCTGATGTTTTCTTTTCGAAATAAAAGATTATTTTATAATGCAAAATAGATTTTAGAACGTAGAAAAATTATCGAAAAAAGAAAATTTTCTAAATTATGAAGAATTATAAAACTTCTTGCACTCTATTGATGGTTTTAGTTAAAATTTAAATTTACATCAATACAAGGGGTTTTATGGGAAATTCACGACTTTTTTGCCGATTCAGCTTAATGCTTTTACTGTTGTTAACATGCGTTTCAGAAAAATCTTACGCAGCATATTGCAATGAATGTTTTTCCTGGGATTGTTCCTGCGGAACACGCGATTACTATACTTATCAAAATTATAGCGAATCCGGTGACTGCTACGAATCTCCTTGCGAAAATTCCTGTTTTAATATGTTTCGAAACCTTACATGGAAAGTAGACGGAGCATATCTGTTTTGGAGAGCTTTCGAGGGAGAAACCCAATTTGTCATTTCAGGTGTCCCTTCACACACAGACATTTCAGGCGGAAATGTAGGAGCTATCGGTACTCTTGAAAGTGCCGAATTCAATTGGGCCTCCGGATTCAGAGTCGGCGGTGAATTAGGACTGCCGGAATATCAATTAAAATTAGTCGGCGACTTTACCTCTATTACCAATGCCGGAAGTGACGGAGCAAGTGTCTCAGGATCAAGATATTTAAATGATATTTTCGGAGACTTTGACGGCGCTGTCGCAACAGCCTGCAGCTCCATCCGTCTATATACCAGGATGTGGAATTTATATTTCTTAAAAGATCTGACCTGTAACTGCGATTTTTCGACAGCCTTTTATATGGGGATTACAGGGGCTAATATTCATCAAAATTGGCACGTCCTTTATTCGGGCGATCAATTCAATGCGTATTCATTGGATTGGTCCTATGAAGGGGTTGGATTGAGAACCGGACTTGACTTTGCCTGGAATTTTGCCTCAAGATTTAGCATTGTAGGGAATGTATCCGGAGCCCTTTTCTGCGGGGAATACAATAATAAAGGGACAATGACTGTATTGGGCGATTTGCTTATAGAGTCTCCTTTTTATGACTACCGATTAACTCAGCAAAGAATTGTACCTCATTTTCAACTTTCATTAGGACCCGAAATGAGAGTATGCTTCTTTTCTATAGAGATGGATGTCTACGCTCTATGGGAGTTAAACGTATTCAATAACCTGCATTACATATATAAATCTCAGTCCGGTACTCCGATTGAACCGAAAGATTTTTATTCGACCAATAGTTTAACGGGATTACAGGGACTGACCCTCGGATTTAGATTCAGCTTTTAATCAAAGCCGAAAATAAAGCGGGACAGGCAAAAGAGTAAAACATTTTTACGCTATCGTACTCCTTGGTGTTGTTTGTAAAGATTCGGGCGATTTCATTGCGAAATCGCCCGTTTTTATTACCCCGGCTCTTCCGGTTTATCTGCCATTTATCTGCATTTTATTTGCATAGTTAATCTTAAACAATTATTTATTAAATATTTAGGTTAAGAAGTTTTAACTCGCGCAGCGTTAGTCAGACACACTCGATTTGTATTCATTCATTAGTCAAGAGGCATGGAAAAAATTGCTTCCTGAATTTTCCTGTTTAAAAAAAAATTATTAGTCTGTGTATCGGATTTATTAGCGATAATTGGTAAATTCGATAATAAAAGATAAAATATGCCCAAAGGGGAAATAATGGATATAGTACAATCACCTTCAGGACAAATTATAAAATCTCCAACAGGATATAAGGCTTTTGTGCCACATCCACTACCACCCGGCTTCAAGTGGAACACTTAATTAGTAAATGCTTTATCACGAGCTGATTTTTTATTGGGAAAATTGGCTCGAGAGGGAGGTAAATTGCCAAATCCACATCTTCTAATAAGGCTCTTTATTACTCGTGAAGCTGTTCTATCCGGCAAAATCGAAGGGACTCAAGCAACGATTGGAGAAATATTAGCAGCTAGTGCCGGAATAAGTGTGCAGCGAAATCCTGATGATCTTCAAGAAGTGCAAAATTATATAGCCCCTATCTTACAACGAACAGAATTGCAGAAGAGCTTAATATTGCTTATAGTACAGCTCAAAGAGGTGTACAAAAGCTTGAAGAAGCAAAAATTATTAAACAGATTAACAGTGGTAAACGAGACAGAATTTATTGTGCTCAAGATATATTGGCAATTCTTGAAGAAGCTGCAAAAATTACCGGAAATTCTCAATGACAGTTTCAAAGCGAGAATTATCATTCCCTTCGTTAAAACTGAGTTATTATATCTCTAAAAATTAGTAGAGGAAATTATGCGAAATGCAGGTTATTCAATCGTGGAATAAAGGATCGGAGGAGGTGGGATTCGAACCCACGGTACGGGTTAGCGTACACACGCTTTCCAAGCGAGCTCCATCGGCCACTCGAACACTCCTCCGCGAAAGAGCTGAATTATAGCTCCATTTAAATTTTCACACAACATTTTTGTTTTGTATAAAGGGCAAAGAAAATTAGAAAATAATTTTTTTATAAGGACAACATAAAAGGTGTTGGTCTCAAAAATAGTTTATAATCTATTGAATACAAAAAGACTCATAATCCGATGAATTGAAATCAGGGATCCGGTAATACCGAGAAGTATATAAGTTTAGAAAAAGGTGATCATATGTTTGATGAAAAACAAAAATCAGAACCGGGTTCTCTCGTTAAAGATCATTTGGCGAACGAAAGAACCTTTCTTGCATGGGTGAGGACAAGTATCGGAATAATGGCTTTCGGTTTTGTCATAGAAAAATTTGCTTTCTTTATAAAACAATTTGCTCTTTTGCCGGGGAAATCAGATTTATACATACCGGCTCATTCCGCTCAAGGATACTCCTCTGTATTTGGCGTATTCCTGGTGGCTTTTGGGGTGCTTTTATGTTTATTGGCTTTTGTCAGATATAAAAAAGTTGAGACGCAAATTGATGACAACACTTATCGACCTTCTTTATTACTTAACGTCGTGTTGACAGCATTTGTTTTGTTAACAGGGATTTTTTTAGTCATCTACCTCAATAACAGTATTTAAGAATAGTTATAAGCAGGAAATTTTTGGGAAATCAAGATCGCGGAAGCTATCAAAGGGGAGTCTCATAAAATTGAGCGCGCGCAGCGTTTGGAGTGTGGTGACTTGTCGCATACGCGTTAAGCTAATATGAATTAAGTAATTGATAATTAGTTTGTTACGTAATATGTAATTGAATTCGCGCAGCGTTTGGAGTGCGGTGACTCGTCACCGCTTTGCCCTCGACTCGACTTGTCGAGGCGGTTTAAGCGTTATTTTGTGTTTATAGATATTCAGAAATTCGTTCAAAGATTAGTTCTCTAAATTTTTAAAAACGTATCGACAAGTCGATGCGAGGGAAAAGCGGTGACGAGTCACCGCACTCAAAACGCTGCGCGAGTTTAAATTTTTGTTCACCTAAAGAATTAACTATTAATTATTTACAGAAGCCTATTATCCGGCATTATGATCTTAGCTTAACACGTATGTGACTTGTCGAGGCGGTTTAAGCGTTATTTTGTGTTTATAGATATTCAGAAATTCGTTCAAAGATTAGTTCTCTAAATTTTTAAAAACGCATCGACAAATCGATGCGAGGGCAAAGCGGTGACGAGTCACCGCACTCCAAACGCTGCGCGAGTTTAAATTTTTGTTAACCTAAAGAATTAACTATTAATTATTTACAGAAGCCTATTATCCGGCATTATGATCTTAGCTTAACACATATGTGACTTGTCGAGGCGGTTTAAGTGTTATTTTGTGTTTATAGATATTCAGAAATTCGTTTAAAGATTAGTTCTCTAAATTTTTAAAAACGCATCGACAAGTCGATGCAAGGGCAAAGCGGTGACAAGTCACCGCACTCCAAACGCTGCGCGATTCCAACGCTTCTTTCGTAATTAAGCGCTTTTCCACTGTTCCGGATATGCGTTGTGATGATAAATAAGAAAGATAAATAACGCAAGAGATGTTACAACACACATTGTGAGCATTAATTTTTGTTGCAGAACTTCATTTTGGTATAGGTTTTTTTTTGAATTATTTGAGGTAGGGGTTCAGACGGTTGTTTCAACCATACCCGCACTTTTACAAATTGTTTGTGCATCTTTGCATCTGTACAAAAATTAGAGACATTTTTATTATAATAAAACAATTTTATGGTTACTTTTTTTGTAACTTCAGTTCCTAACAGATCTATTATCGCTGTAAAATAAGGGGTATTTAGTTCCTTAATTTTTAGAGTTTGAGGATCCGGTTCTTCTAGGGAAAATATGGTTAACCATTCCTTAAAAGGTTGTAAAGGGACTGATTTATTATTGCGAAATAATTCGGATATTTTTTCACAGGACGATTTTTTGGTAATATCTAATGAAAGTTTTTGTGTGTATTTATTTTCTTCACTCATCGGTTTTTTATAAGGATCTATATGGCCGGCGAAGTCATTCATAATCTGTTTTGCAAAAAGATCTGCGATCAAATTTGTAAAAGCTTCGTAATTGTTATCAAAATCCGAGTTCCATTCTACTATTTTTTGTTCAGTCGATAAAAGTGCATTTGATATTCCCATGAAAGTATCCCTCTCTTTACCGGTTAGTTTTTTAAAAGATATGTAATAAAAAAATTTAAATTTTACATGCAACCTAAAATTTTTTTAACATAGGATCGATTAAAAAGAATAAGGATGTAGAAACCAACGCCTACTAGGATAAGGAATGTGATTGCCATTTTTTCGCCCAGATCTTCTTTTCGAATTCGTTTTATATTTCGGACGATTTGAGGCAGGAGTTCCGACGGTTGGTTCAGCCATACCCGCACTTCTACAAATTTTTTGCGCATCTTTGCATCTGCACAAAAATTATTGACTTTTGTATTATATTCATACAATTTTATGCTTACTTTTTTTGCAACTGTAGTTCCTAACAACTGCATTGCCTCTGTAAAATAGGGGATATTTATGTCCTCAATTTTGAGAGCTAGAGGATCCGATTCTTTTCGGGAAAATATGGTTAACCATTCCTTAAAAGGTGGTAAAGGGTCTGATTTATTATTACGAAATAATTCTGTTATTTTTTCACAGGATGATTTTTGTGTAATATCTAATGAAAGTTTTTGTATGTATCTATTTTTTTTACTTATAGGTGTTTTATAAGGATTTAAATTCTTAGCGAAGTCATTCGTAACCTGAATTGCAAAAAAATCGGCGATAGAGTTTGCAAAAGTTTCGTAATTATTATTAAAATCCGAGTCCCATTCTACAATTTTTTGGTTAATCGATAAAATTGCACTTGGTATTGCCATGAACATGTTCCTCTCTTTGCTGTATAGAGTTTTTTTAAAACATGTAATAACAAAATATTTATTTTAAAGGCAATATAAAATTTTTTAACCCGGGCTAAAATTATATTAATTTATTAATTTTTTGAGTGAAGAAAATTCCAATTCGCGCAGCGTTTGGAGTGCGGTGACTCGTCACCGCTTTGCCCTCGCATCGACTTGTCGATGCGTTTTTAAAAACTTAGAGAACTAATCTTTGAACGAATTTCTGAATATCTCTAAACACAAAACATAGCTTAAACCGCCTTGACAAGTCGAGTCGAGGGCAAAGCGGTTACGAGTCGCCGCACTCCAAACGGTCCGACCCAATGACATGGTGTACACCATGTCTGTGTTAGACCAAACGCTGCGCTAATTCAATTACATCTTATATAAATAGCTAATTATCAATTACTTATTAATTTTTAAAAAATTTACTTAATTTGTTATTGACTCCATGGTATGGTTGTTATAACTTTTATTTTATCAACAATTTTAAACAGGAGAATATCATGGTAATAAAATCGACCCTTCCCAATGACGCTACCCGTTTAGCCGACAAGTATGTTTATTGGCTGTACCAAAAACCGGTTGACGCACAAGGAATCCCTAATGTCGGAAAAATATCATCTCTCTTGCACGATGCAAAAATTGTTTGGATTAGAAACGGTGAAGAGTCGTCATTATCTGTAGAGGAAATGGTCAGCCGTTTGGAAACAAACTATTATAGGAATATGAAGTCTGTTACCTTACAATTCTGTCAGGTTTTTACTAATGATTTGACTCCGCATATAGAAACAAAAACCGTTCAGGAGTGGGATGGTGAAGATCCCGGATCTTACCAAATTAACTCTAATATTTATTTTAAAATCGAAGTAAATCCGGAAACAAACAAGCTCTATATTGCTGCTATCACTCAAGTTTATACAAGTGTCTTGATCAATTCCTGTGAAAGTGTCTTAAAATAGACTGCTTCAAATTAAAAAATCGCGACAGAGCGAAATTAATAAGATTTTAAGACAGAATGCATCGATAAGAGTGAAGGGCGCCCTTGCTGTCGAGGAATTCCCTTAAGGGGGGTGGCTCTTTGCATTCTTCTCTTGCATAAGGACATCGGGTGCGAAAAGGGCAGCCGGAGGGAGGGTGCATCGGATCCGGAATTTCCCCTTTAAGAAGTATTCGCTGCTTTTGTTCGTCCGGGTGTTTTTTCGGAGATGCCGAAAGCAACGCTTGTGTATAAGGGTGTTTCGGATTGGTGAACAGCTCCTCGGTTCGGGCTGTTTCCATCATTTGCCCGAGGTAAAGGACCAAAATCCGATCACAGAGATAACGTACAACTGAAAGATCGTGAGAGATAAATAAATAGCTCAAATTCATTTCTTGAGAAAGTGTCGAAAAAATATTTAGTATTTGTGCCCTGACCGATACATCTAAAGCTGAAACTGCTTCGTCGCATATAATCAATTTCGGTTTGGTTGCGATGGCACGTCCTATACAAATTCTCTGTTGCTGTCCCCCTGAAAACTCGTGCGGATAGCGCGACATGATATCGCTGTTTAAACCCACTTTTTCAAGAATTTCCGAGACTCTCTCAATTTTCTCTTGGTGAGTATTGATCATGCCGTAATAGACAAGAGCCTCTCCGATAGAATCTCCGATTGTTTTTCTTGGATTTAACGATGAGTATGGATCTTGAAATACCATTTGTATTTCTTTCCGGAATTCACGTAAATTTTCTTTATTAAGGGAGGAAAAATCTTTCCCTGCAAACTCAATATGTCCTGCAGTAGGTTCTATAAGGCGAATTGCTGCGCGTCCGGCGGTACTTTTTCCGGAACCTGATTCACCCACCATTCCGAAAATTTCTCCTTGCCCTATTGTAAAATCAATTCCGTCTACCGCTTTGATTTCTCCGATTTTTTTTTTGAATAATCCTTTGAGAACCGGAAAATATTTTTTTAATCCTGTAACGCGGAGAAGTTCTTTCATTTTTCTTCCCTTTTTTGTTCACTCTCTTCCGATCCGTCCCAAAGGAAGCATTTGGCAGAGTGCCGAGTCCCTTCATCAATCAGAAAATTCGGAACATCATGTATCTTACATTTATGCATGCAATAGTCGCATCGCGGGTGAAAACGGCATCCCTTCGGATAATATGTCAGGGGAGGGACATTCCCCCGAATCGTTTGGAGTTTTTGTCCGGATCTTGCAAATGAATCTGATCGGGCAGAAAAAAGTCCTTGCGTATACGGATGAGACATATTGTTAAACAGACCTAAAACAGGCGCTTCTTCCACTTTTTGCGAGGCGTACATGACGATGACATCGTCGGCTACTTCGGCGACAACTCCCATATCGTGAGTGATGAGAAGAACTGCCATGCCGTTTTTTTTTTGTAAGTTCTTGATTAATTCCAATATTTGCGCTTGGATCGTCACATCCAACGCCGTTGTCGGTTCATCGGCGATAAGGATATCCGGTTCGCACATGAGTGCCATGGCAATGACCACTCTTTGTTTCATTCCTCCGGACAGTTGGTGAGGATAGTCATTAAAACGAGATTCGGGTGAAGGGATTCCGGTATCTCCCAAAGCTTTGATGGCCGATTTTTTGGGATCGTCTTGGAAAAGAGTCGGATGGAGTTCGGTAATTTCCATCAGTTGCTCGCCTATTGTGAATACCGGATTCAACGCACTTGAAGGGTCCTGAAAGATCATAGAAATTCGGGATCCGCGGATTTCCCGCATTTTGTGTTCCGGAAGATCTAATAGATTTTGCTCTCTGTATAGAATTTTCCCTGTAGATTTCAATGCGGGCGGATGGGGAAGGATCCGGAGGACGGAAAGGGCTGTCATGGATTTCCCGCAACCTGATTCTCCTACAAGAGCTAATGTCTTTCCCGGATAAAGATTGAACGAAAGATTGTCGACAACAGGATAATTTTTCCTGTTGATTTGTAATTGTGTAGTAAGATTTTGTACAGAAAGTATCGGTTCATTCATAATTTGAATGTGCCGGACAGACAAATAATCGCAAATGAAAAAGTCACCCCGTGGGCTTATACTTGTTCACTCAATAGCAGGTTGTTGTATTCAACGACAAATTGCGGGCTCATTTGCTTCACAGGGAGCAGAGGAGATTCTGTAAGTTCTAAAGCAAATTGTATAAGCTGTTCGGGTATTTGTGATTTTTTATAGAAAACTACTTGTGTATGTTGATGCAATACTGTTTGACCCCCGCATATGCCGTTTTGTTGCCAAAGGGCGATATCATATCCCGGTCTTTGCTTTGCCATGATTTTTCGAATCCGGACAAGTATTTCATGTTCTTCGATCAGTTCTTCGTCTAAAGCACCCGCACTGAGTTCTAAATGATGTTTTGTCAGGATTAAAAAATGACTTGTTTCCGCTCCTTCTCTTCCTACATAAGGGAGGTGGTTATAGAGAATTCGGAAATGTTTTCCTTTAATAAAAGATTGATTTTTTACAATTTTTTTTCTGCAAAAAATGCAGTTACTAATTATTTTGGGAGGGAAATGGATTGCGGGAATGATTTCCGGTTCGGATTCCGGGGTATAATTTATTCGTAACCCGGATTTTTGCCAATAATGTAGAAGAGTTTTCACAGTTGCTGAAACTGCTTCACCGGTTTTTATCCACTGAGCTTTGGTTATTGCTGCTTTGTAATTTCTATCGGGAGTTTTAAAAGGAGATTCCATGACAGTTGCTAAATGCAGCGTTAAATTTTGGATGGCCGAGTGAGGAAGGCCGGTATTTCCTATTTTGCCTTTAGATAGAATATCGAACACTCTATGAATTTTTGCATGGATATCGACCTCTTCGGGATGTAAAGGATCAAAATTGGAGACAGGAAAAAGCCTGATTGCCCATCCGTTTTTATCTTCTGTTAAAGATTCCGTGTAGTGATCCGACCCGAAAGTCAGTTGGAAGACCCGGCTCATTTTGCTTATCGCCCGTTTCAGAGGGATGATTTGTTCTCCGGCTGTATTGAGAAAGGTAGAATCTGTCCGGAGCCGAACAAACAACCGATAGTTACCACCTGCATGAGATGTCTCTATTTGTACGGTTTGGTCGCACCATAATACTTTTCTTTCCGTAAATATATTGCGGGGGATAGACTTTTCCGGTAACGGATGAGTCCAAGCCTCTGAAGAAAAAAAACGGTAGGAGACTCGGCTTTTGTCGAGGACAGTTTTTAAATCGTTTTCGGATATTTTATCACTTACATCTGCCGGTACAATATCCCAAGTGCCGGACTGCATCCAAGAAGGTTGAGTCAAAGAAGAGGCTGAGTTTAACATAAAATTCTCCAAACTTTAAAGGATTGAAAAAAATATGATTATAATTTTTTTTAATTCAGATTGAAAGGCAAAAATTTGTTTTTTCCGAATTCGGAAACTATTCTATTGAGATGTCTTTCAGGAATCGTTCCCTTCAAAAGTTCAGCTTCTTTTTCAGCGGATTCATCTTTTATGAATTGATCTTCAAAAAGCAATGCTGATAATTGAACATTGGCAGCAATAGGATTAAAATTTTCTTGTTCAAGAGCAGTAAATCGATACCAAACTGATACGACAGGAATCCCCAATTCGGTTAAGGCTGCATCAACAGACTCGACTTGGGCAAGTCTATCGTCGATAAATACAATACGCTTCGGAAAAAAAGAGTGTTGCAGGAATAGTTGTCGGAGAAGATCTCCTTTTGGAATTCGGGCCGAATAAAAAATGCCTTTATAAAAATAAGAAGGATCAAGGATACAGGAAAATTCTTCCGGAATTTTCGAATCGGTAAAATCGATACCGACATTTTGGAGTTGGCTATGAGTGAACTCATCAACTCCCCGGACATGCATCAGGCACCATAAATTTCTTCCTCGAGCGGTATATCCTAAAACAGTGATATTTTGTTCCTGTAGTTCCCGGATCAATTTCGTCGTAGTTTTTTCTACCGGTTTATAGGGAAGTTTTTTAGCAAGATATAAGCTTATAGCATCGGATAAATCAAAATTAACATGGGTGGTATCTAAATTTATTTCCGCCCACTCTTTCCAGGCAGGACCACCTAAATGTACACAGGGCAAATCAATCAAAGTGTCATCTACATCGAATAGAAAGATAGTCCCTTTTTCTACATATTCCCGCACTTTATCTATCTCTGTAATTTCTATGATTTCCGATTGTACGGTATTGAGAGAGAAGACAAAACAAAGCAGAACAAAGCGGAAAGTATGAAGCGGGATAAAATTCATTGAGGATCTCCTTGTTAACAACTAATTTTTAGAGACCGGATTATGACAATTAATTTTATTTACCGATACAAAATTTGGAGAAAATGGCGCTCAAAATATCTTCCGAAACGTTGGTTCCTATGATGCTTCCCAATTCGTAGAGGGCATTTCGGATATCGGGAGTGAGGAATTCCGGGGAGATCCCTTGGATTAATCCTTCCGTGAGACGTTCGCAGGATTCATGTGCTTTTTGCAGCGCATTTTTATGTCGTATGTTTGTGATGATAATTTCTTCTTTTGAGGGAGGACCTTTCTCCCAGATGACCTCATCAATTTTTTTCGTCAGATCTTCCAGACCCCATTTATTCAAGGCCGATATTTTTACCGGATGCGGGAAATCTTTCGGATCAAAATCTCCTTTGATCAGGTCGATTTTGTTGAAAATGGTGACGGTTTTTGCTTCGGGCATTTTTGCTATCAGATTTTTCTCTTCCTCGCCGATCCCTTTATTGGCGTCTAATACCAGAAGAACTAAATCTGCATCGGCTATGGCGCTATGAGTTCTTCGGATCCCTTCCGCTTCGATTTCTTCTGTCGTCTCGCGAATACCTGCGGTGTCGATCAGCCGAATATTGATTCCGTTGAGTCGCATGTCATCTTCCAGAATATCTCTTGTAGTTCCGGGAACGGAAGAGACGATGGCACGATTTTTATCAAGCAGGGCATTCATGAGAGAGGATTTTCCCACATTAGGACTTCCGACAAGACAGATCGCCAACCCTTCGTGTATCATTCGTCCGTTTTGAAAAGTATCTATCAAATTTTTTATTTTATCCGATATTGCTGCGATATCTGCAATGATCACCTCTTCTTCGGAAAATTCCAAACCTTCATCCGGAAAATCTACGCGAGCCTCGAGAACGGCGGCGATTTCGGTCAGTTGTTCTTGGAAATCCTTTATTTTTTCAGAAAGTTTTCCTTCTAATTGTGCTTCGGCTGCATCGACGGCGATTTCATTTTTTGCTGCAATGAGCTCGGCGATGGCTTCCGCTTGCGAGAGGTCGATTTTTCCGTTGATAAAAGCTTTGAAAGAAAATTCTCCCGGACCGGCAGGTCTTGCTCCGGCATTTAAAGCCAATTCGAGTATACGCCGCGAAATGAGGGCTCCTCCGTGACAATGAATTTCCAAAGTATTTTCCCCTGTGAACGACCGTTTACCCAGCATAGGAATTGCAAGAACATCGTCGATCCGTTTTCCTGAGGAGTCTATGACATGCCCGTATTTCACGGTATGGGAAGGAGTGTTCTTTAAAGAGCGCGAAAAAATTTTTTGACCCACAATGATGGCGTCATCGCCCGAGATTCGGATGATGGCAACGCCCCCTTCACCGGGAGGAGTCGCTATAGCGGCGATAGTTTCGCCGGGGATGTAGGGACGATGAGTAAAATGCATGAATCTCTCATATAATATGTTTTAAAACTTCCGGAATTTCAATTCCAAGAAATCGTCGGGAAGATTTTAAAAAATCTTCCGGGGAGTCCGAGACATAAAAAGTATATTTCGGTTTTGTCATTATTGTATTCTTTTTATCAGGAAATTTTTTTAATTCCATAGCACACGTCTCTGCCGAATTGATGATGTGCGTCTCCGGTCCGAAAAATTTTTGTAGATGTTCCATCAAAAGCGGATAATGAGTACAACCCAGAAGAATTGTATCCGGTTTTTCTTTTTTTAGGGAGTCAAGATATTCTTTAATGATCATTTGTGTGGCCGGGTGCTCTGTCAGACCTTCCTCTATAAGCGGGACAAAAAGGGGGCATGCCACCTGAAAAACTGTAGCTTCGGGCCGGTGCGATTGAATTTCTTTTTTATAAATATCGGAAGCCACGGTTCCTTTTGTGGCAAGAACACCGATCCGTCCGTTTGAAGAAGAAGCAGCCGCTTTTTTTGCTCCGGGAGAGACCACTCCGATAAGGGGACAGCTCACCTCTTTTTGTAGTTTTTCCAGAGCAAAAGCTGTGGCTGTATTGCATGCAATCACAATCGAGCTCACATTGTGCGACTGTAAATAACAGATGATTTCGCGAGCATACCGGAGGATGGTATCGGGACTTTTAGGTCCGTAGGGTAATCTTGCAGTGTCTCCAAAATAGATGATGTTGTATTCCGGATGCATTTTGATGATTTCTTTGACGACGGTGAGTCCGCCGACGCCGGAATCAAAGATACCGATGGAAGGGGCTGTTACATTGACAGGCGCCATCCTCTAATCCGGCATTTTTAACTTTTGCCCGACAAAGATCGTATCATTTTTCAGTCCGTTCAATGCTTTAATTTCGCGGACGCTGATATTTTTCTTTTGAGCAATTACACCCAAGCTGTCTCCGGGGCGTACTTCATAGACGGTGCCGGCTTCCGGCATTTCGTCGCCGGCTCCGATTGCGTTGATCAGAGATTTGACGGCAGTTTTTAAGTTGTCGAGGTCTTTATTTCTTGCTTCAACATTATTTTGTAGAGCGGCAATTTTAGCGTGGTAACCCTCTAGGGTTGTAAGTGACTGATTTGCATGAGTTTGCAATTTTTTTAGGACAGATTCCTGTCCGACAATTTTTGTTTCCAAAGCGTCCTTGCTTTTGTGACCGTTGATTGTGTCATCGAAGAGGCGGCGAAGTTCTTCGACCGCATCTTCCATATTTTGGAGCTTATTTTCAAAAACACGAAGTTCGGTTTCGTGATTTCCCATCTCATGCCGCATCATTTCCACATTGTCGTACATCTTTCTGATCATAGTGCGATCTTGTTCGGTGACACCGAATCGTGAGACGGCAGAAAGAGGCGCTATTCCGCTGAGGAATAGAGCGGTGCAAATGAGAAATGTTGTTTTAACAGTCATAAAATGTAACCGTAAGTTATCTGCTTTCAAAAATTTTAAATTCAGCTCTTCGATTTTGTGCCCATGCATCTTCGTTATGGCCTGCGACTAAGATACGTTCTTTGCCGTAAGAGATAGTGAAGATGTTGTCAGGATTTACCCCTTCTTTGATCAGGCTTGTTCTGACAGCATTAGCGCGGCGTGCCCCTAAAGGCAGGTTGTAAGCCTCCGCTCCTCTTTCATCGCAATGACCTTCGATGAAAATATAGGTATTCGGATTTTTTTTCATATAAGCCGCGATAGAGTTGAGGGTCGTAATATTGTCCGTTCCTTTGATGAGATTACTATCGTGAGGGAAACGGATATTTTTAAAAATACCTGCTGTTTTCGGCATGCTTGAAGGATCTCTAAACGCTTCGATTCCCGGAATTACGCTTCCCGGATCTCCCGGAGCATCTTTCGGTTGGCGGTAGGAGAAATTTGCATGATCGGCCGGATGTTCATTATCGATGAGAGGGATGAAATCATCTCCGTATCGGCAAGCATCATTTGCGGGCATGAATTCTTCTCTGCATCGGACCTGTCTTGATTCGCCCTGTTTTCCCCCTAAGGAGCAAAGGCCTCTTTTAACATGTCGTCCGCAAGATTTGGTGTCATCCCAAACCTGATCACCCGGTCTGGAACAGGAGGAAAGTAGCAACATTACACTTAAAACATTAAGTATAAAAGTTAAGCGCATTATTTTCATAAAAGCCTCTAAATAAATAAAATCTGTTAATTGTTTGTTGCA
>Ga0206889_1054_pt1 | contig 20315 bp, 20 predicted proteins | sample Alteio_BWOrgHeat_57_FD_153245 | JGI IMG/M metagenome (GOLD analysis project Ga0206889, IMG submission 153245) | Enriched cells from forest soil in Barre Woods Harvard Forest LTER site, Petersham, Massachusetts, United States - Alteio_BWOrgHeat_Nextera5 ... | reverse complement strand
ACCGTATAAAACAGAGATGGTATCTGCTACTTCAGCACCATATTTGGCCGCTAACACTGAACGGATATGTGCATGCATTTCCTGGGCTTGCAGACTGGTTGCAGTCTTACCTGTTCCTATTGCCCAGATGGGTTCGTAGGCAATTACAAAACCCGTCATTTGCTCTGCAGTTAGATGAAATAAGCTTTCTTTTAATTGCGCTTCAACATGCGCATTTTGAGTGCCCGCTTCGCGAATAACCAATGCTTCACCACAACAAAAAATTGGTTTGATGCCGTATGCCAATGCCTGCATTACTTTTTCAGCAAGCTGAGCATTTGTTTCATTAAAGTATTCGCGGCGTTCGCTATGTCCGATGATCACGTAATCAACGCCAATGCTTTTCAGCATTTCTGCACTTGTCTCACCCGTATAAGCACCAGATTTTTTATCAGAGCAATTTTGTGCCGATACCAGCACGTTTGCTTTCCCGGCCAATTTACTTTTTACTGCTGTCAGGTAAGGAAATGGTATTCCAAATACCGCTAACTGTCCGTCTTTTAAGCTATATGGGATATTAAAAATATCTTCTAATAATTTTTCGCCTTGTTCAAGGGTTAGGTTCATTTTCCAGTTTGCAGCAGCGATTTGCTTTCTCATTAATTGGTCGTTTATTGGTTATAAAGTGTAGTTAAAATCTCTTTTTCGTATTTGGTGATATCGCCGCCTTTTAATTTTTTCCAGTTGGCAATATCTTTCATTGCTTTTTCAAGATCGTATCGTTCTGCACCCCACGTAAAATCAGGAATATATTTTGGCGGGAAACCCGTTCCAAAAATATTACAGCAAATGCCAACGACTGTACCTGTATTAAAAGAAGTGTTGATCGCTGCACGACTATAATCTCCCATCAACAATCCCGCCTTCATTCCAACACCATCATAACTTTTGGTTGTATGGTTCCAAAGCCTTACTTCACCTGCTGTATTCTTTACATTGGAATTGGTAGCGCCTGCTCCCAGATTACACCATTCGCCTAAAACACTATCTCCTAAATAACCATCATGTGCTTTATTGCTATTGCCAAAAATAACGGAATTTTTTATTTCCCCGCCTGCAACACTATAAGGACCAATTGTAGTAGCGCCATATATCTTAGCGCCCATCTTAATAATCCCCCCTTCGCACAATGCAAACGGTCCGCGTATCATAGCACCTTCCATTATCTCTGCATTCTTACCAATATAGACTGGTCCGGCTGATGCATTGATGATCGCGTACTCTATTTTTGCACCTTCTTCAATAAATATATTTTCCGGAGAGATGATATTATTGGTAGATGATATGGTTTGTGACCGACGGCCTTTTGTTATCAATGCAAAATCCTGTCGCAATGCCCAATCGTTGAAACGGACGATATCAAATGCCGATAAGATCTCTTTAGATTCATTGCTTATTACGCCGGGCAATATTAATGTAGATGAATGTGCATTTAACCGTTCCCATTTTTTCACGAATCGTAAGCATTCCCACACGTATGTCAATTGCATTCCTTGTTTGTACGAAAGGATATAATTGATCTTTCAATGAACTATCGTCAAATATAATTTCCACCGGATAAAACTACTTTAAAAAAGTGAATACCTGAGATGTCTCCATCGTATAATGAAAAATCCCCATCCTTGTTAAACGAGGATGGGGAAATATGATTTGAAACAAAGAGATTAAGATTTGTTCTCTCTTTTTTCGTAACGTTTTTTGAATTTGTCGATACGACCTGCTGTATCTACCAACACATTTTTACCGGTGTAAAAAGGATGTGAGGTGTTTGAAATTTCCAATTTGATAACAGGGTATTCTTTACCATCTTCATACTTAACAGTCTCTTTTGAAGCTGCAGTAGAACGGCTCAAGAACTGCGTACCGTTACTCATATCTTTGAAAACTACTAAACGGTAATTTTCCGGGTGTAAACTCTTTTTCATGATGCTTTGTTTTGTGTATGGATTTTGCCATGCGATTTTTAAGAGTGCAAAGGTAAGCCAATATAATCAATTGGCAAAGAGTTTTCGCTAGCTTTTCATGTTGGTCTGCTGCAGCGCAATACCGATATCCCAGCTCCTGGAAGCCTGTATAACCTCCTGAAGGTCATCGATCTTCTTTCCGGTTATGCGGATAATATCATCCATAATGGCCGCCTGCACCTTTAATCCACTGTCTTTTATCAGTTTCACGATCTTTTTGGCATCTTCCTGCTTGATACCGTTCCGAACCGGCACTTCTTTCTTTACTATTTTACCACTGGCGTTCACTTCTTTGCTTAGATCATACACTTCTGCTGCCAATCCCTGTTTCATGCTTCTGCTGATCAACACATCGATGATCTGGCCAATTTTCATCTCACTATCAGCCTCCAGGCTAACTTTAAATTCCTTTTTATCCAAATCAATAACCACATGCGATCCCTTAAAATCGAATCGATTGGTGATCTCTTTTTTTACCACATTAATGGCATTATCCAATGTTTGAGGATCAACTTTGCTGGTAAAATCGAATGAAGGCATATTGTATAATTAAGAATTAGGAATTAATAATGAGGAATAAGCAAAAGTAAAAATTTGCAGTTAGACATTCCCGGTTTTTATCTTATTCCGTTTTAAGCAGATCAGAACCATTACAATTCCGAAAATAATAAGCCCGAATGAAATAAGCTCTGCCTGTGTAAATTTGTAGCCTAAAATATGATTGTTAACCCTTATTTTTTCTATAGCAAAACGCTCTATTCCATTTACAATCAAATATATACCTGACATAACTCCGGCAATTTTTATCCGTCTTCGTATCCTCCACAGAAAAAGAAATAGCAGACCGCAGGCAATCGTTTCATAAAATGGCGTAGGAAAAACAGGCATGGGTAAGACCCGGTTATGATCATCCGTATTACCAGGAATTTGTATCCCGTCATTGTTTACATTGACCGGATAATTATACGCCACCATCCATGTTGGAATGAATGAAGGGGCTCTAAATGCCTTGTTGGGAACATCTGCCAGGTTATCACTTTTACGATCGGTGACTGTATCAGAAACAACTCTTTGATTGATCGTATCCCATACTGCACCACTCAAAAAATAAGTATTGTATTTTTCTAACTGGCGTTGATAATCTCCAGGATTGGCAACCACCACCTTCCCTTCCGGGTTGGTAATATAAGCACTGTTATAAATCCCCCAATCACCATCACCTGCGACCTGGCAACCAATACGACCAATTGCATAACCGATCATCAAAGCCGGGGCAAATGAATCTGCCAAATGTATCAGCTTGATCTTTTTTTGAATGCCGTACCATGCAATAGAAAATGATGCAAGGATCAATCCTCCATAAAAAGTTAAACCGCCGGCGGAGAATGTTCTTTCGATCGGGTGTTGTATAAAATCATTCCAATTTTCCAGGTTATCAAAAAGCTTAGCTCCCACTATTCCCGCAATCAATGCCAGTATAACAATATCGCCTACTCTTTCATGCGGCCAGACTTTTACTTTCTTTTTTTCGGGCTCTTTTAGTTTTACCTTGTCTTTTTCCCACCATTTCATGGCTGCTAAAACCAATCCCACCAGGATACCCATCACAATACTTCCATCTCTCGAAAAAATATATTCCTGTGCAGGAATATCATCGGGCTTTGCGAAGAAAAGTCCAAGTAGTTTATATCCAAAAGCAAATCCCAGGATAAAATTTAAAAATAGTTCTGCAAAATCGGCCGGCTTGCCAATTGTAACCTCTTCTTCATCCGGTATCAATAACCCTTCTTTTTCTTTTCGTTTTAACTCACTGGCCAATACCCATGCGCCAATAACAAATGCAATGGCAACCATTAAGCCGAATGTATTTAAATAACTAAGTGTTATCCATTTAACACCAAACCAATCCTTGAAGACATAATATAAATTAGGATACATGCAGTACTATGAATTTAGGGCGCAAGATATTCCAAATAATCGGTTGAATGCAGCGAATATTATCATAAAAAAACCGCCTCGGTTTAACCGACACGGAAGTATATTTAAAGATCTCTTTTTATTAATTACAGAATTGTTCAAACGCACCCACTAAATTCTGTGCGATCATTTGGGCACTTCTTCCTTCAATACTATGACGTTCGATCAGATGCACCAATTGGCCATCTTTAAACAATGCAATGGAAGGTGAAGACGGAGGATAAGGCAATAAATGTTCTCTAATTTTTTTTACCGCATCTACATCAAAACCGGCAAAACTTGTTTTTAACTGATCCGGTTTTTTAGCGCTGTGATGAACGGCTAACAAAACACCCGGTCTTGCTGTACCTGCACTGCAACCACAAACCGAATTGATCACAACAAGCGTTGTTCCTGTTTTAGATAAGGTTTGTTCTACATCTACAGGGGTTAACATTTCTTCAAAACCATTCTCGGTTAACTCCTCTTTCATTGGTATTACTATCTCTGCTGGATACATAGTGAATATTGTTTTTAATTGATGTGCAAATTTACAACCTAACTACTAATAAACAGTTGGAATGTATAGAATGTTCATTTAGATCGAAATTAAAAAAGCAGCCATTTTAACACCTTTTGCCGCCCAAAAAAGACAGAATGTCTTTTGAATTGAAGCAAACAAGACAATTTAAACCCAAAAAACGAGCTGGAATGAGATTTGGACATACCTAACCGTAACCAATTTTAAAATTTAAATCATTTATAATTATGACACTCGTAAAAGTAAACAACCCTTATGCAAGAAGCATCAACGGTTTTGTAAACGATTTTTTCAATGAATTTCCTACCCATTTCGGTAAGACATTACGTGAAGATGTCTTTGGATTCCCACCGGTGAATATTGTTGAAAAAACAGACAGCTACCAATTGGAAATTGCTGCTGCCGGATATGACAAAGCCGATTTTAATGTAAAATTAGATGGCAACATTTTGACCATCAGCGCAGAAAAGAAAGAAGAAACAAAAGATGAAACAAACAAAGTGATCCGGAAAGAATTCACTCACAAATCATTTAAACGGAGTTTCACGATCGATGAAAAGATCGAAGACGCTAACATCAATGCCAAATACGAGAACGGCATTTTAAATGTTACACTTCCTAAAAAAGAAACCGTAAAACCTGTTTCAAAAGATATCACTATTCAGTAATTAAGTTTTTAGCAAGCATACAGTTGGTTTTTGGATTAAAAAGAAACCTCCCCATTCCTGGGGAGGTTTAATTATTTATATAGTTGTCAGTTGACGGTTGACAGTAGCAATAGAATACTATTTTATAACGTCTTTCAATACTTAAAAAAGAAAATAAAGACTCTTCAATTTAAAATTCTGTCAACTAACAACTGTCAACCGTCAACTCAATAGTAGCCCAATATTTTCAACATACTTTGTGCGGTTTGTTCTTTTGCATACAACCAATCTACCAGCTTTCCATTCTTATCATGTCCAACGATCACATGCTTTGGTGAAGGTATTAAGCAATGCTTGATACCACCATAACCACTGATCTGATCCTGGTAGGCGCCGGTATGAAAGAACCCTACATACAAAGGTTCTCCATTGTTTAGTACCGGAAGGAACACTTCATTGATATGTTCTTCGGAATCATAGTAATCATGACTATCGCACGTAATTCCACCTAATGTTACGCGCTGGTATTCTTCATCCCATTTATTAATAGGCAGCAACAGGAATTTTTCTCCAATGCCCCATGTATCCGGCAATGTAGTAATGAAAGATGAATCGATCATATACCATGTTTCACGGTCATTCTGATTTTTTTGTCCGATCACACTATAAATATGTGCCATGCTCTCCCCTACTGTATAACTACCGAACTCTGTAAAGATATGCGGCATCGGCACATTGCTTTTTTTACAAGCCTGTTTGATATTGCGCACGATCTCATTGATCATGAATTGATAATCATATTCAAAACCCAATGAATGTTTGATGGGGAAACCACCACCGATATTAATCGAATCCAATTCGGGACAGATCTTTTTTAACTGGCAATAAAGGTTGATCACTTTATTTAATTCACTCCAGTAATAGATGTCATCCTTGATCCCTTTGTTTAAAAAGATGTGCAACATCTTTAACTGGAACCTGTCTTCATACCCTTCGATCTCATCTACATAAAATTCCAGGATATCTTTTGCACGCATGCCTAAACGGGATGTATAGAAAGGAAATGTAGGTTCTTCTTCTGCCGCAACACGGATACCTACTTTGAATGGGACCTTCACTGATTTTTTATAGGCGCGTAATTCTTCTTTATTATCCAGTACCGGTATCACATTCTTAAAGCCTGTATTCAATAATTTAGCAATACGCGTGATATATGGTTTTTGTTTATAGCCATTGCAGATAATAAAAATATCCTTGGTTATTTTTTTCTTCTCATATAATTTATTGATGATCTCAATATCATATGCATAAGATGTTTCCAAATGGATATCACTCTTCAATGCTTCTTCTACAATAAATGAGAAATGAGAACTTTTGGTACAGTAACAATAATTATACGACCCTTCGTATTTGTGCTTTTTAAAAGCAACCTCAAACATTTTCTTTGCTTTGCTTATTTGAGAACCGATCTTGGGAAGATAAGTAAGCTTCAACGGTGTACCGTATTTTGCAATAAGCGCTTTCAGATCAAGTCCGTTGTACTGGAGAAAATTATCTTTTACTTTAAAATCCTCCTGGGGGAAATTGAAGGTCTGGTTAACCAGGTCCGTATAGGTATTATTCATTGAAGGCAATGGGTTTAGTAATTCGATGCAAATGTAATTCAATGCCAGCTGTAAAATAAAAAACCGGATGTGATTTTTTCACATCCGGTTGGATTATCTAAACTGATAATAATTACTTAACAGAGTTGATCAGGCTTTTGAAGCTTTCAGGCTCGTTCATTGCCAGATCAGCCAATACCTTTCTGTTCAGATCGATATTTTTAGCGGCTAATTTGTGAATGAATTGACTGTACGTCATACCTTCTGCTCTAACAGCAGCGTTGATACGTGCGATCCAAAGAGCGCGGTATTCGCGTTTCTTTAATTTACGGCCCACATAGCTGTAAGTCTGACCTTTTTCAACGATGTTTTTGGCAACGGTATATACGTTTTTGCGCTTGCCATAATAACCTTTGGCAGCTTTTAATATTCTTTTGCGGCGTGCTCTACTTGCAACGGCGTTTACTGAACGTGGCATATTTTAATTTTTTTGAATTTTAGTGATTGGGTTTACCTTGAAGTGTTTACTTCAATCCTAATAACCTTTTAACGAAATGAAGATTGGACGGATGAACACTACCTTCTTGTCTAAGGTGGCGTTTACGTGTCTTTGATTTCTTGGTTAAGATGTGGCGTTTGAACGCTTTTTGGTAGGTAATTTTACCGGTACCGGTCACTTTAAAACGCTTCTTTGCGCTTGAGTTTGTTTTAACTTTTGGCATTACATAACTTATTGAGTTACTCCCTGCTGGCGGGTTTCACAGGAAACCACTTGTTGAGCCGTGTGGGAAATGTCTAAAAAAGAATGTTCTTTTTCGGGCGGCAAAGGTACGTAAATAATTAGGAATTAGGAATTAATAATGAAGAATTCTTTCAAATACCCGATTGAACCTGAATTATAGGCTGTTTTTGATACCAGCTGTAGTTTTTCATGGTATCATCGTTGCGTCGCAATCCGTTCATTGGCATACCTTTTAGCAACATTTTTTCTCAGAAAGTCTCTCTTAGAAGACGTTGCTCGGAAGTAATTTTATTTGCATTCATCTAGCTTCTATTCAAAAAGGTATTTAGCTTCGGAAGAATATCAAAAGCCATTTCATTAAATCCTTTTTTATTGTGAAGTTCTATGAAGTTTGCTCCCGAAAATGGAAGGAGATAAGCAACATTCTTCAAAGTCGTTGGAATTAATAACCAGAGTCTTGAGTTCTGGATTTCTTTTGATCCTTGAAAATCAAAAAAGACAGAGACATTTGAGCTAGACCATTCACGTAAAAGTCTATATTCACTAGGAGTTCCGATTCTATATATGGTTATATTCCCATACTTTATGCGTCTACTACTATTGAGAAGGTTTTGAAACTGCGTGATATCTCTACTGAGTCGAAGTCCATTGACAATCCAAACAATCTTGGAGTAGAAAATATTTCGAGAGTGTCTTTCTTGTGTTGTTATTGGTGAATGTTGGAATTCTAACACCCAATCCTCATCTGTTTTTACATCTGCAATATGCCGTTCTCCTGTTTTGCCATTATGAATAACCTCTTGCCATTTAAGTGGAAAATGATTTTTCCAAGATCGATGCCATTCGGTTTCATTCTCCCACCAAGGATCGCAATTTCGACTTCCTTTATGCGCCCAGTGATGAATTTTCACCTCTCCACATTTTGCTATTAATTCAGCGCCGCATATGGGGCAATATCCTTTTGCTCCCTTGGTAGGTTCAATTCTATTATTATTAATTATGGCAAACTTCATTCGTTAGGAAATGTAGTTAACAAAAAAGGAAGCTATTCGCTTCCTTTACTATAATAATTTTAGTGCTTACTTTTTCTTCTGGCTCTTCGGCGCAAACATGATCTGCATACGCTTTCCTTCCATTTTAGGCATTCCTTCCAAAACACCTACATCTTTTAGCCTGTCTGCAAATTTCAACAAAAGCAATTCGCCTCTTTCCTTGAACATGATCGCACGGCCTTTGAATTGTACGTGTGCTTTTACTTTATTACCATCCTGCAAAAACTTTTCAGCATGCTTGCTTTTGAATTCAAAATCATGGTCATCTGTATTCGGCGTAAAACGAACTTCTTTTACTTCGCTCGTTTTCGACTTCGCCTTCATCTCCTTTTCTTTCTTCTTCTTATCGTACAGGAATTTATTATAATCAATGATCTTACAAACCGGGGGATCGGCAGCGGGAGAAATTTCAACAAGGTCAAGACCCTGGTCCTGCGCCATTTTTTGCGCATCTAAAATAGAGTAAACGCCTACTTCTACATTTTCGCCAACTAAACGTACCTGAGGAACCCTTATCATGTGGTTGGTACGATGTTCCTGTTGCTGTTCTTTTCTAAAACGTGGGTTAAAATTACCTCTGGGAGGTCTCGGTGGAAATGCCATTAATTGATTTTAGTTAAAAATTTATGTTACTGTAAATATAAAAAAATTATTCGAAGGCTCGCTTGTTTGTTACTTCTTCATCAACGATCTCAACAAATTCAGGGATCGTTTTTACGCCGATATCTCCTTTTCCTTGTCTTCTTACTGCTACCATATTGTCGGTCATTTCTTTTTCTCCTATCACCAACATGTATGGGATTTTGGCCAGCTCGGTATCGCGTATCTTCTTGCCTATCTTTTCATTACGGTCGTCAATCTCTGCACGAATATCCGCTTTTTTCAATTGCTGCAAAACATTTTCTGCGTAGGGCAAAAACTTGTCGCTGATCGGCAATATCTTGGCCTGTACAGGTGCTAACCACAGCGGGAATTTACCGGCACAATGCTCGATCAATACCGCAATGAAACGCTCCATGCTTCCAAAAGGTGCACGATGTATCATCACCGGGCGATGCTTTGCATTATCTTCTCCGATATAAGTAAGATCGAATCTTTCCGGAAGATTATAATCTACCTGGATCGTTCCTAATTGCCATTTACGACCGATCGCATCACGTACCATGAAATCCAATTTCGGACCATAGAAAGCAGCTTCGCCATATTCCACTACTGTCTTCAATCCTTTTTCAGCAGCCGCTTCAATGATCGCTTGTTCTGCCAAATTCCAGTTCTCATCTGAGCCGATATATTTTGCTCTATCCTCTTTATCACGCAATGATATCTGCGCTGTGTAATCTGTAAAGCTCAATGAATTGAAAACATACAACACAAGGTCGATCACTTTTTTAAATTCATCTTTCACTTGATTGGGCATACAAAATAAATGCGCATCATCTTGTGTAAATCCTCTTACTCTTGTTAAACCATGCAACTCTCCATGTTGTTCATAACGATACACTGTTCCAAATTCGGCCAGGCGTAACGGTAAGTCTTTATATGAACGCGGGGAAGTTTTATAAATTTCGCAGTGATGCGGACAGTTCATTGGTTTTAAAAAGAACTCCTCTCCTTCCTGCGGTGTTTTGATCGGTTGAAAACTATCCTTACCATATTTTTCATAATGGCCGGATGTTACATATAAATTTTTATGCCCGATATGCGGAGTGATCACCGGAAGGTATCCGCTTTCTGTTTGTGCTTTTTGTAAGAACTGTTGCAAACGTTCGCGCAACATGGCGCCTTTTGGCAACCATAATGGCAATCCCATTCCTACTTTTTCAGAGAATGCGAATAATTCCAGTTCCTTACCAAGCTTGCGGTGGTCGCGCTTCTTAGCTTCTTCTAATAATATTAAATACTCATCTAATTCTTTTTGTGAAGGGAATGTAACACCATAGATACGTGTCAGCATTTTATTTTTTTCATCGCCTTTCCAATAAGCGCCGGCGATGCTCATTAGTTTAATTCCTTTGATGAATCCTGTATTGGGAATATGTGGACCGCGGCATAGATCAGTAAAATCTCCTTGTGTATACAAAGTGATATTACCATCCTGCAATCCACTTAACAGATCTAATTTGTATTCATCTCCTTTATCCGCAAAATATTTGATCGCATCTGCTTTTGATATTTCCTGGCGTTGGTAAGGTTGGTTCTTCTTTGCCAATTCAGCCATCTTCACTTCCAACTTACGCAGATCTTCTTCTTTAATATCATTGCCGCCAAAATCAACATCATAATAAAAACCATTTTCCAATGCGGGTCCTACCCAAAATTTTACACCCGGAAACATTGATTCGATTGCTTCTGCCATTAAATGTGCAGAAGAATGCCAGAAGGTAGATTTGCCGGCGATATCATTCCATGTCAGTAATTGAAATGTTGAATCCTGATCAATAGGACGATTGAGATCCCACACTTCACCATTCACATTAGCAACCAATACTTTTCTGGCAAGACCTTCACTAATGGATTTAGCGATGTCCATGGAAGAGGTTCCTTTTGCATATTCTTTTACTGCTCCGTCCGGTAATGTAATTTTTATCATATCTTAGTTAACCAATGTGTTATTTAGAAGGCTGCAAATTTAACGAACAATTGGCGAAGGAAAAACATATCTGGAATATCTTTGCAGAGACCGGATATGGAGCGTAGATTGTCATGTGTAACGAATTATGATATTAATGAAGAGAATTTTACTTTTAGTTACCGTCCTTTTTATCTCATCTGCAGGAATTACCCAATCGCTTAACGGCCAATGGAAAGGGGCTTTTGATTCTAACGGAGATATTGTTGTCTCCGGCGACAATACCACTCAATATGTGTTGGAATTGAATATAGACGGCAAAAAAATAACCGGCTATTCTTACAGCTATTTTAATAATAAGCAGTTCTTTGTGATCTGTTCGCTGGTTGGAACCTTCAACAAAGCGAATAAAACCATGGATGTTATGGAAACAAAACGCATCAAAGGAGCTACTCCTCCTGATTGGAGCGATTGTTTACAAGAGCATCTGCTTTCATACAAAAGACAAGGTGGCGCTGAAGTACTGACAGGTACCTGGAGAGCAGTAAAAGGCGGATCAAGTGATTGCGGAACAGGATTTACTACATTAACAAGAAATACATTAAGTACCTTAAACAGTACCAGTAATAATAAAGACAAAGAAGTTACCACAACCAATAAAACAAAGCACCACCTCACAGTTGTACCCCCTGTTGTTGCTACGCCACCTTCTGCAGCATCCAGGCATGTGCAACCAAATCAAAAAGATAGCGCAAAAACCAGCGTATCGGCATCAACACCGGATCCGGTGATAGCAGTTGCACCACCAGCTCCTCAAAAACCAAAAGACTCTTCTCTACAGGTTCCTTCGGATATTAATTATGAAAAACGGACCAACATCATACTCCAGACAATTGAGATAGAACATACTTCATTTACTGTTGACCTCTATGATAATGGGGCAATTGATGGCGACAGCATTTCTCTTTTTTATAATGACAAGGTGATCATTTTTCATAAGCGTTTAAGTGAGAAAGCTATCTCTATTACACTAACGATCGATCCTGATCAAAAAGTAAATGACCTGACGATGTACGCAGAAAATTTAGGAGAGATACCACCCAATACTGCTTTGCTCGTTATTACGGATGGTAAGAAACGATATGAAGTAAATGTTTCTTCTGATCTTACTACCAGCGGATCGGTTCGTTTTGTATTTAATGGCCCGGCACAACAATAAAAACAAACCGCAACCTCTTGAAAAAACCGATCTTGTTAAGCATAAGTAAATTCCATCTAAAACATAGTTTTGTCGGCTTTACCCTTATATTTGCCCCCGCGCAGATTGTTAACATTTTTTTGAGACGCTTTCCGCGTATTTTGCACCGCTTTTCTACATATAAATTTATTAACACAAATCAATACCAAGTACAATGAGTGTAAAAAGACCTGTTTATCTTAAACAACTTCTTTTCTTTCCGGCGTTGGCTTTAATGAGCACCGCATTTTTTTCTTCTTGCCAAAAAGTTACTTCCAGTACTACTGATATTGGAGATTGGGCTGTTTCCAACGAATATGATGGAGCAACAAGAACACAACCCGTTTGTTTTGTTATCAATAATATAGCCTATGTAGGTTTAGGATATAACGGAACTACCCTTGCACGCTACAATGATTTTTACAAATTTGATGAAACCGCGCACTCCTGGTATAAAGTAGCAGATTTTCCCGGTGCAGCAAGGAATGCCGCAGTAGCTTTTGCCGTAAATGGTAAAGGATATGTGGCGACCGGTTTTGACGGAACAAATTTTTTAAGAGATGTATGGCAGTTTGATCCAACAGCAGGCGCAACCGGTACCTGGACACAAATGCATGACTTCCCCGGATCTCCGCGTTACGGAGCAACCGCATTTGCGATTGGTAACAACGGATACCTGGTAGCAGGATATGATAGTGTGCCTACTTTTAAGAAAGACATGTGGATATATGATCAACCTACCGATAGCTGGAGACAAGGTGCTGATCTTGGAAACAATAAACGCCAAAGCCCGGTATCATTTGTATATAACGGTATCGGATATGTGGTGACCGGTCAGAATAATGGTACTTACTTAAATGACCTTTGGGCATACAATCCAACCGATAGCTCATGGAAAGAAAAAAGGATCATACAAGGCGGTATAAATGACAGTGCATATGCTGCGGCTTATGGTAACAATATTTTGAGAAGCGATGCATCTGTATTCCTTATCAATGATACTGCTTACTTAACCAATGGTGTGTACAGCAGCGTGATCGGAACAACATGGGCGTATGACATAGGCAACGACCAATGGTTCCAAAAAACAAGTTTTGAAGGTTCTGCAAGACAAGGCGGCATTGGATTCAGCGTAAATAATCATGGCTATTTTGGACTTGGCTCTAATGGTAGCGTATATTTCGATGATCTATGGCAATTCTTCCCCGACGCTGCTCAAACCAATAACGACAATAATTAACGTAACGGAGTATAGGATTTATGGTCTTGGAAAGATGGATATACGCATATCCATCTTTCTAAAATCGTAATAATATAAATGACCCTGGTTTTGAAACATTTTATAAAGATGGGATGCGCAACATAATGAGATTATCTTTTTCGAATATTTTTTTTGCGGCAATCGTATTGCTTTCATGTTCCCTGTTTGTTTCATGCGATAAAGTAAATATTCCTTTTGGAAATACGGGATTGAATGGCGACCCTAATCTTAGTTACTTTGATAATTACAAAGTAAGCCTTCAAACCCTTCAGGTAGATTCTTTTCTTACATCGGGCAAACAAACCTTTACAGTAGGCTACAATACAGACCCTGTATTTGGTACCATACACGCAGGATCATATGCACAGTTGAACCTGCCGGCAACCAACCCTTTGTTCAACCAAAATATTTCATTCGATTCGATTCAGCTCATTTTAAAACCACAAGGCAGCTATTACGGAGATACCACATTGCCTTTCGTTTTTAAGATCTACCAGTTATCAGAACAGATCCAGAATGCCTCAACCATTACCAATCCAACGGCTTCCACGGTTTTTTATAATCCAAGAAGCTTTACGTACAACCCTACTCCCATTGGTCAACGCGCTGTAAGGATCTATCCAAAAAGAGGCGATAGTGTAACAGTAAGGTTGGCAGATGCTGTTGGGCAGGACATCATGAGTAAATTCAAATCGGGCGATATCGCGGTTTCTACACAAACCTATTTTGAGAACTATTTCAATGGTATTTATATTGATGTAGATTCTTCCGCAGGTAATACAAATACTATCTACAATTTCAGTTCATTCAATAATAATGTGGTGGTGCGTCTTTATTATAAGCTGCACGGAGCAACCGTAGTACAACAACACTTCGATTTTACCTATACTACCATCAACCAGTTCAATCATATTAATTATGACCATGCGGGTACGCAACTGGCAGCATTCACTCCTTTTCAAAACAACCAGTTGATCAGCAGTACACAAACAGGAAACAAAGCTTACTATAATTCAAGCACCGGTTATTTTATAAAGATCAATTTCCCGGATATACTTAGTCTTAAAACACTGTATCCGTATGTGCGGGTAGTGGGTGCTCAATTGATCATTCCACAAAGCACATCGATGTACGCTTATCCATACACCCTGCCCTCTTCTCTTTATCTTTTTCAAACGGATAATAACAACGGATTAGGCACGGCTGTTTTTGGCGTTGATGGAAGTCTTCAGAACGGACACCTGTTCATAGATAATCAATTCGGGCAATCGACTCAATACACATATGATATAACTGAGTTTATTACCACCTTACTAAATCAAAACAGCACATCCAGCGGACTTTCACTTTTGCTCGCTCCTTCAAATACATTGGGCGATGAATCGTTGGGAAGATTGATCATAAACGATCAAACACTCGCAAAAGATATTCAGTTAAAACTATATGTATTAGGGATCAACACTCCTTCTACAACAACTACTAACTCTTCAAACTCGTCGTCGTATTAGGGCTATATACTTCTATGCAAAATTTCAACCCATATAAATTATTATACCTGTTTTTGGTGTGGTTCATTTTTTCAAATGAAAAAGCAAAAGCACAGAATGTTTCATCGCCTTATTCTATATTGGGTATCGGGGACGTAGATACGAGAAATTACGGAAGATATTTTAGCGAAGGCGGAACAGCTTTGGCCAGAAGAGATGTTTCTGCATATAATACAGATAACCCCGCATCGCTTACATCTCTCCCAAATAAGATCATGCATTTTGATGTTTCTTTAAGCGGGCGAATAGCAACTTTTCAAATGCCGGGAGTAGATACTTCAGCGGGTACTTCCAAAGATTTTATATTTAAAAGACTGGCGATCGCTTTTAGACTATCAAAATCAACCGCCTTTGCTGTAGGACTTAAACCTTATAGTACTGTTAACTATCAATTCACTTCCTCACAAGCGGTACTTTCGGGAAATACCAGTTTAACCAGACTAACAGACGGCTCCGGAGGCATTAATGAAGTATATTTTTCAATAGGAAGAAAAATAGGAAAGAACGCAAATACGGATACAAAAGATAATTTATCTATCGGGGCAACGGCCTCTTATTTATTTGGGTCGATCAACCAATTAACACAGTACACCGTTATAGGTTTGCCAATCAATATCACCCAGCTAAATACCAGCTCGTATTATGGTGCAAGTTTAAAAGGTGGTATACAATATTATACCCCTATCGCATCTGCAAAAAAATGGAAATACAAAATAGGTTTAACCGCTACTGCTTATACATCTCTTAAAGGACAATACGTTACCGGCTATGTGGATAGTAATAATATTGGCGTAACCCCTCTTCCGCAAACCGTACAGGACGACCAGATATTTAAGATGCCCTATTCTGTAGGATTTGGATATGCTGCAACTTTCAGAAGCAGCCTTACCTATGCTGTGGATGTTAACTATTACGACTGGCCGTCACAAACGGTGAAGTATAACAACTCTTCTACTACACCGGCATTAAAAGTATCTGCCGGTGTCGAATACTCGAAAAAAGTAAGTTATTTTAATAACCCCGCGTTTGAAAGATACTTTTTGGCAGTTGGCGCTTCGGCACAAAATTCTTACGTACTGGTTAACGGCAATTATTTAAGAGAATATTCCGGTTCTATTGGTGGCGGCTACAATCTTTCGGGAAGTTTATCTTTAACCGGCGGGTTAGAGTTTGGTGTACGCGGAGATCTTAATTCTCAACAGATCAGGGAGAACTATACCAATATAGTAATTGGGATAACCTTTAAAAATGCCTGGTACGGAACGAAGAAATTCGGAAGGTTCCTGTAAGTGCAACATTTACTTCGAAACAATACTGTCTTTTATCTCTCCACAATGTTCCATGGATACATCCTTATTTCCTAAATAAGGATTTTCAATAGCAGCAGTACTGCTTAACCAGCTGGCATCATTACCATCACCAAAAGCCATCGGGCAGTTTTGCCAATACAGATTTTTACCATCATAATGAATGGCTTTTAACAAAGGGTAGAAGCTCTCGCTCACCATTTTAAAATCTTTACGCATGGCTGCTATATCCTTATCCGCTAAAAGATTTTGTGCATTGTTCTTCAGGTCGGATACCTGCATTTGAATAGCATCAAATATGCCGGCAGTATCTTTTTTCAATTCATCCATATAAAGACTGTCCGCTGCCGCGATCATTGTCAGGCAACCGGTCTTGGCCTTTGTTGTATCATTACTCACAAAACCATCCTTCATCGCCGTATAAGCATTTACCATTGAATCAATACCATTATTGAACAAAGCCGAGTGCAGGCGCACTTTCAATGGCCCCTGTTTAGGTCCGTCATTGTCGATACTTTCATTGTGCTTATACGTGATCCAGTAAAGGATGGTACATAATATCACCACAATTAATAAGATATAAGCTCTTCTTTTCATATACTAAAATTTGAGCAAAGCTAAGGGATAACGTTAAAATCATAAATAGTTTAGTAATTAAGTTATTTTTGCAAAAAAATTGACACACCAGGTATTAAGTAATTACTGAATATAAAGATCAGCAATCTCACTTTTGACCTTTGACTTTGACTCATTATGCTATTAGGATTACAGAACGTGACATTTGAATTTGGCGCCCGAACCATTGTGGAAGATGCTACCTGGCATATACAACCCAACGAACGGATCGCACTGATCGGGTACAACGGTACCGGAAAGTCTACTTTATTGAAAGTATTGACCCGTCAATATTTACCCAGCAAAGGAACCGTTGAACAGGGCCGCGAAACCACCATCGGTTTTTTGCACCAGGATCTTTTAAGCTTTGATACTGAAGATTCTATTTTAGAAGTAGCCATGGGCGCTTTTGAAAGAGTGAAGCAATTGGAAAAAGAAATTGAAGCGCTGGGATTGGAACTGGAAAAAACAGGCGATGAAAACCTGGCTATTGAATATTCTGATAAATTACACGAGCTGGAAGTATTGGGTGGTTACAATATCCATCATAAAACAGAAGAGATATTACAGGGTCTTGGTTTTACCAACGAAAGCCTGCACAAGCCATACAAATTATTTAGTGGTGGCTGGAGAATGCGTGTGTTGTTAGCGAAGATGATCTTAATGGCTCCTGATGTATTGTTATTGGATGAACCTACGAATCACCTGGATCTTCCGAGTATTGAATGGCTGGAAAAATATTTGTTGCATTATCAGGGTGCTGTTGTAATGGTAAGTCACGATCGTTTTTTCTTAGATCGTATGGTAAATAAAGTAGTAGAACTGTATCAGGGAAAGCTACATTTCTATACCGGCAACTATTCTTACTACGAAACAGAAAAAGCCACACGTATTGAGATGCAACAAAAAGCTTACGAGAATCAACAGGATTATATACGACAAAACGAACGTTTTGTAGAACGCTTTAAAGCAAAAGCCAGCAAGGCCGCTGCTGCACAAAGTATCGTAAAGCGTTTGGAAAAATTAGATAGAATTGAGAATGTAGAAATTGAACGCCCGAATATGCGCATCAATTTTTCGGTAGAAAAACAACCCGGAAGAGTATTGTGCACCTTAAAACATGTATCCAAAAGTTTTGGCGAAGAGATCGTGATCATGAAAGATACCGGCGCTGAAATAGACCGCGGCGATAAGATCGCGTTGATCGGTGCGAACGGAAAAGGTAAATCTACTTTATTGAGGATCATTGCAGGTACAGAATCCTTTACCGGCGATCGTGTATGGGGACATAATGTAGACGCATCTTTCTATGCGCAGCATCAATTGGAAGCATTGACTATGACCAATAATTTATTGGAAGAAATGCAAAGTGCACGAAGCGGAAAAACAGATCTTGAGTTAAGAAGTTTATTAGGTTGCTTTTTATTCAGCGGTGATGATGTAGATAAAAAAATAAAAGTATTGAGCGGTGGTGAAAAAGCGAGGATCGCATTGGCAAAGACGATCGTAAGCAAAGCCAACTTTTTAATGTTGGATGAACCTACGAACCATTTGGATATTCATTCCGTGGATCTGTTGATCGGCGCATTGAATAATTATGAAGGTAGTTTAGTATTTGTAAGTCATGATAGACATTTTGTTAGTAAGATCGCCAATAAGATATGGGAGATCGAAGACTATAAAATAGTTGAGTTCAAAGGAACTTATGCGGAATGGGAAGAATGGAAAGCAAGAAGAGAAGCGGCGAAGAAGTTAGCATCAGATGACAGATCACAGATGACAGTTGACAGCAAAAAAAATGCTTCAGCAAATGATAAGAAGCAAGAAAAGAAAGATGTTTCGAACAATTCTGTCAACGGTCAACCGTCAACTGTCAACTCTTCTATTGATAAAGAAGTTAAAAAAGAATTACAAAAACATAAAAATCGTTTTCAACAACTGGAAGAAAAGATAGCGCAACTCAATAAACGAAAAGCAGAATTGGAAACGGCTATGGCATCTCCGGACAGCTACGCCAATAAAGCATCCTTTCAACAAACAGAAACCGAATACAAAACAGTTACAACAGATCTGGATAAAGCCGCTAAAGAATATGAAACGGTTTTTGAAAAGCTGATGGAATTAGAAGATAAAATGGGGTAATACACCCGATAAATTGCTTTATATTTGCAAAAATTATGACTTGGTAGCTCAGCTGGATAGAGCATCAGCCTTCTAAGCTGAGGGTCATTGGTTCGAATCCAATCCAGGTCACAAAAAAGCTCCTATCAACGGGAGCTTTTGTATTTTTACGTAAATCATCACCAATGGATGTACAAATTGAACCGTCCTGGAAAAAAGAATTAAAAGACGAGTTCACTAAATCTTATTTTTTAGAGATCGCTACATTCCTGAAAACGGAGAAGGCGTTAGGCAAAACGATCTTTCCCCCCCGGCCCGCTGATATTTAATGCCTTTAATCATACCCCCTTCGATAAAGTTAAAGTAGTTATACTCGGGCAGGATCCTTATCACAACCCGGGCCAGGCACATGGATTAAGTTTTTCTGTTCCTGCCGGAGTTAAACCTCCACCGTCATTGGTAAATATTTATAAAGAAATACGCGTTGATATTGGTGTTGAAATGCCCTCGCAATATGGCAACTTAACCCGATGGGCAGACCAGGGTGTATTATTATTAAATGCTGTACTAACGGTAAGGGCTAACGAACCGGCCAGTCATTCTAAAATTGGATGGATGAGTTTTACCGATGCCGTGATTAAAAAATTATCCGATGAAAAAGAAGGTATTGTATTCTTATTATGGGGGAAATTTGCACAGGAAAAACAAGTGCTGGTGGATGAGACCAAACATTTTGTTTTAAAAGCGGCACATCCCTCTCCTTTCTCTGCCGATAAAGGTTTTTTCGGATGCAAACATTTTTCAAAAGCAAACGAGCTGTTGGTTAAACAGGGCTTATCTCCTATTGACTGGAAATTACTAACACCATAAGATGAATTTACTGAAGAATATATTTGCACGGATATGGGCTCTATGGGGTTTAGTATGGTTCATCATTACACTACTTGTTTTCTTCATTCCTTTTTGCTGTTGTTTTTTTTGGCAGGAACCAAAACGGAGCGCTATATCACATATTCTATATCGATCATGGATGAATATATACCTGCCGATTATAGGTGTATTTATTAGTGTAAAAGGAAAGGGAAATTTTAAACGGGCCAGCAACTATATCGT
>Ga0206889_1053_pt1 | contig 20752 bp, 16 predicted proteins | sample Alteio_BWOrgHeat_57_FD_153245 | JGI IMG/M metagenome (GOLD analysis project Ga0206889, IMG submission 153245) | Enriched cells from forest soil in Barre Woods Harvard Forest LTER site, Petersham, Massachusetts, United States - Alteio_BWOrgHeat_Nextera5 ... | reverse complement strand
TGAATTTATTTGGTATTAATTAATTTTTTTTTGTTATAATAAAGATTAAAGAGAAAGAGGACAGGAGAGGAAAAACGCATTCATCTCTCAAACGATAATTCTAAGCGGTTTTTTCTGTAAATAATTTATTTTAAACGACTTAAGTAAAATTACTTTATAAGGGGAGCATTAAAATGGATTTGAATAAATGGGAAGAACACTTTAATAATTTACTCGAAGAAGAAGTTGATAAGTATCTAACCGAGAACGGGGATGCCCTTTTTATCGAGACTCCTCTGAAAAGTAAACAACTGCAAAAAAAGCAGACAAAAGACGAACTCATGAAGGCATTCCGCCTCGAAGACTCCGAAAATCGTATCGAACGGGCCCTTCTACTCATAAGAGATCTCCTACCTAAATATATACCTGCTGCAGAATGGGAAGTCGTCAATAGAGAGTTTAGAGAATCCGATAAAGCTTTGGTCAAATATTTCGAATCTATGGAAAACCGGAATCCCGAAAAGAAAGAGCCGGATTTTACTATAGCGCAAATGTGCGGAATAAGCGATGAAAGTCTGCAAGCCTGCTATAAACTTGGGGAAGTGCTCTATCAAGAAAAAAATTATAACGATGCACGAGCTCTCTTCGGATTTCTTGCAGCTCTATCTCCGCATATTCCCGAATTTTGGATATGTTCTATTTTATGCTGCAACCAATTGAAGCAGTATCATGAGGCTATTGAGCTTTGTAAAATCGGACAGCAACTTTTCCCTGAATATGTAGCCATGTATATCCACGGGGCTAATAACTGCATTGCAAACGGCGATACAACAGGCGCAGAAATTGCTCTCGATCATGCCAAAAAAATTATCGACACTCATCCCGAATTTAAAACCGAATGGGGAGAAACTTACCAATACTTAAAAAGCCGTTCAGGAAATTATAAAAAACTTTAATACAATTTAATAGGAGATAAGATTATGTCAGTAGATCCAAATAGCCTAAAAAAAATACTGCACGAAAGTGACGTCGTAGAAAACCAGGAAGTAAATCGATTAACTACCCCTCCTGAAGGACCTTTACTAGAAGAAAAGCCGGTGGAAGCTGTAGCAGAAAAACCGGCGGATACAAAATCGAATCTTGCTTCGATAGGAGGTAAATTAAAAGAAGTTATTGCATCTTTAAAATCAGCTCCGGCTCGTATAAGCGCCTCTATGAGCCGTTATATGCGGGTTGCATTTGATCGAAGTGGTAGAGAGAATTTTTTTAAAAGGGAAATCAATAAAGCTGTAAAAGCTGATCCTGAGGGTAAAAAAGCTACTTTTGCTGAACATACAAGATTCATTAATAATGTCATTGCTAAAAATGATATGCAAACTTATTCAGAAAAGTATTTAGGTGAACTTGATTCAGCTTTATGCCTTACATTAATACACAAACGTACAGCTCCTCAGCAGCAAGAAACATCAATGCCTACAGTAGTATTACCAACTAAAAATTTTGAGGAACAGAAAGAGGTATTAAAATTATATCTGCTTCTTAAAATTGCTGAAACCCGTAAAAATGCTTATGGAGCTATACAAAAAATTGTTCCTGAAATTAGTAGACAATTAGCTAATGATCAGATCGATGAATCCAAAAGAAAACAATTAAAAACGGATTTAGAAAACGCTGTGCGACTTTTAAAAAAAGTAGCTCCGAATGCACTTAATGCTATGAATGATCCTAATATTACCAAGATGAAATCCGGAATCCAGATGAGTAAAGACTACTCTGTACACTTAGCAAACAGTGAAATTGATGAGGTTAAACTTCTTACATCCAACTATTTAAAGGAAACGGAAGTGGAAAAAAAGGATTTATCCTTCTCAAAGGAAGAGACTATCACAATAGCAAATGATGCATTACACCAACTAGAAACTAAGGTAATAAATAAACAAGCTTTTTGTGAGCAATGGGAAGATATTTTAAAAAAAGGAGATATTTCCTCATCGGAAGTACAAGAGCTTTTAGAAAAAGTTATAGCAAAACAATCAGTGAGTCTTCTAAACAATATAGAGGGGAGATATAACACGGAAGTAAGTAAAATTTTTATGGTAAAGTCTATCATACAACGGGCAGAACGGATGAATAACTTGTATATGGAAGCATTGGAAGGAAATCACATAAAAAATAATGATGAAATGTTTTAAGTAATTAAAATCTTGAAGATTAGGTCTTTCAGGCTTGTATGTGAGAGTGTATCTTCGGAGGTTGGTGAAAGTGTTTTTTAACACTTTAAAAAATATCAGTTTTGAAAAATAAAAAGTATGAGTTCAGGATCTATTAAAAATGGAATTTGGGGTACTCATAAAATTTCGGACAATAAAATCGGCGATTTCGGAAGCCCGATTAATACATTTCTTTACTCTGAAAACAGTTACAAGAAATTAAAGATCAAGATGTTACGGTTGATGGAGAATTAGAGAAATTAATATTGGAAATTTATAAAAAACAGGTAATCAGACTTTCCGATAACGATAGTAATTTAAAAAAATGGTTTCGCGAAATTTTATGAACTTTCTGTTTTGAGGTAATATAATGGGTAATGATAATAAAGTAACAGGCACTCCAACTACTCCTTCCTCTCAACCACCTGAGCATTCTTCGATTGCAAATAAGTTAAACGATACTCCAAAGCTTTCTTTGGGTAATAAGCTGAGTCTGGGGGTGATTATAGGGGGGGCTGCAATAAGTGCCTTATCTGCTCTCACATCTTTGCTTATCCTATCCGCTACTTTCATTCCTATCATAACAGTTCTTTCAGCGGCTTTTGTAATCGGTTTGGCCGGAATAGTCGGGCTTCCTTTATTGATGACCTGTATTGCGATAGTGTTAGCTAAGCAGGCAGCTAAAATATCAACGGGTTCTTCTATAGCTTAGAGAATCGGAACAGCAATTTTAAAAGAGGTAAATTATGAATTCAGGATCTATTAAAAATGAGGTTTCCGGTGGTATTCATAATATTTCGGACAGTAAAATTGAAAGCTCCCATGTAGAAAGAAAAATCAACGAAATCCCCCCCTTGTTTTCTACCCGTTCAAAAGTTTTTCTTGCAGCTTCCCCTTTTATGCTGGCTTGTGCCATTGCTTTACCTGTAATCAGTTTAGGGATTGCTTTTATCGGAGTGATGGGAGTTGTGGGTTATAAAACAGCCGAGCATTTTATGGCCGCTCTAATTGCAAAGAAAAATAAAGAGAATGAAGTTGAACAATCCCTACCTGAAGAATTTTCGATTAGTTCGAGTAGTGTTGTATTATCTCTTGAAGATGATGAATCGGGAATTAAAGAGGATATTGAGTCTGAAGTTTCAAATAATGAGAATGAAGTTGAAGAATCTCAACCTGATGAAGTTGAGTCTGAAATTTCTAAGCCCGTAGTTCCCAAGTTACAGTCGGGTAATTTATCTCCTCCTCAAGGAATTTTATTTTCTTATTGGCGAACTACTCCCGAATTAGCTAATCGCTCTCCTCAAGATGTTATAGAATATGCTTTTAAAAAATTTGGTGAATCAAAATTGCAAAAATTTAGAGAACAATTAATAAATACTTTTAAAGAAACGGAAGAAACTCCCGAAGACGCTTTTCCCCGGGAACACTTGGTTATGAAAGAATTGGACTATTTAGATGCAATTTCCTTCGTTAATTATGATATTGTGGAAATAAAGAAACAGGCTCTGGATTTACGTCAAAAATTGATGCGATCTGATCCTGATCCTGATACGCATAAAAAAATTCATGCATTATTTGATAAAGCTTTGAACTCTCGTTATTTTGATGATGTAATAAAAAGAGATGTGACAGAAAAAGAAATATAGCAATACGACCTGTGTATTGAATTCGCGCAGCGTTTGGAGTGCGGTGACTTGTCACCGCTTTGCCCTCGCATTGACTTGTCAATGCGGTTTAGAAGGTATTTTGCGTTTATAGATTTTATGCCGGGCCTTTTCAGACCCCCATATTTTTTTATATGCTACCCGGGCCTCCGACCCGGGCTGTAACATGTCGACCCTTCGGGCCTAGTTGTATTTTCCTATATGGTTTAATACTAAGACACTTGGTAGTAATTTTCCTGTATGGTTTAACTAAGGCCCGAAGGGTCGATATGTTACAGCCCGGGTCGCAGCGAAGCGGAGGCCCCCGGGTTAGGTTAGTAAGGAAAGGAGAGGCCTGAAGGGCCGGCATAAAAATCTTTATAAATCATGCTGATATACATGTTTAAACACAAAATATCGTTTAAAAGCGCCTCGACAAATCGAGTCGAGGGCAAAGCGGTGACAAGTCACGCGCACTCCAAACGCTGCGCGTATTAAATTCTTCTTAACCGAAGGTTAGTTTTCATTTTTAACAGGAGATAGGATTATTTTTAACAGGAGATAGGATTATGGATTTTCGAGATTATCACGTTACGAATCAGCCGGATGACTTCTCACAACCATCAGAAACAAGCTCAGAGGAAAATTTAAATATTGCGCCGGATAATCTATCTCAAAAAACTGCCCTAAAAGGAACCGATACACGAGTTGCTGCAGGTGTGTTATTACCGCAAAAAGGGAAAGGCGGAATAAAATTACTTTTATCTTTAAAATTCTTTCATGCTCGTTTAGCTGCTGCTGTGAGCCACTATATGAAGTTAGTTTTCGATCCGAGCGGACGAAATATTGCCTTTGAAAAACGCATCAATGAAGAAGAAGTAAAAGCAAAAAAGGGTGAAAAAAGAAGCTTAAAGAGCGATAGTGAGTTGTTTGATAAGTATGTGAATTTTGATACGAAACTTATAAAGGAAGAGTATAGTCAAAAAATAAAGCAATATTTAAGTAAATCTGATCTGGAATTAGTTAAAAAATTATTGCATACTGAACCTGTTTCTGACTTGGCAAAAGATAAAAAATTACTAAAACTGTACATGCTTCTTACAGCGGTCAAAAAACGTGAAAAAGCTCATATAAATATAAGTAACGTTGTTTCTAAGATTAGTCAGGAAATTAATAAGATAGAAAAAAAAATAGTTAATCTACAAGAGGAATCAAAGAATGAAAGTGTTGAAAAAGATCTTAAAAAAGCTGTGAAACTTTTACAAAAAGTAGATCCGGAAGCACTCAAAAATATGAGTGATAAAAATATAACGTCGGAAATGAGGGTAGGAACTGACAGGCATATCAAACACCCTTTACTTTTAACACATCCTGAAATAGAGGAGTTCGAGAGGCTTTTCAACTTTTATCTCCCTAAATCAAGCGATTTGAAAGAAAATCCAACAATATCAGAAGAAAATTCGGATGAGGAAATTAATATATCAAACGAAGACATAGGTTGGAAAAAGAGTGAAGAGATATCGGAAGAAGATATTGAGAGTGAAGAAGAGGATGTTCCGATAGATAATCCTAAAGTCAATCAACAACAAAATTTTACAAATAAAAAAGCTTTAGAGGAAGTAAATAAATTTCGTAAAATATCACTGCAGGATGGAGATGAGATCTTTAGTAGAAAATGGGGCTACATATTAGATAGGATAAAAGAACCTATAAAAGAGGATAAAGCAGGAAAAGAATTAAAAAACCTAATAATACAAACTATGGAAGAACAAGAGGAGGAATTTCTTGGTGAACTAAAGAATCCCAAAAATAAAAATACTAAGGAAGCAATTGCCCTTAAGAAACAGATAGAGGGTATTCACGAGGAAAATATTTCTGAAGTGGGAAAGGCAAAGAAGATGAATGCTATTCTTAAGCTGTTAGATAATTCGAGCATCATTTGGGGGAGACGATGGAATCGACCACAAGTGAGATTACGAATTGACCAACAACTCAAGAATTTGGCTTAGTCTCAGGATATTTTTGGAGATACTTCTAAAGTCAATATTGTGAGTGAAAATAAAGCTCTTCTGGAAAAAGCACTTAAAGTATGGGGCTTACCAGTAGAAGATAATTATGAGAAAAAAGAGTTTTCCACGTTGTGGACAGAAATCTTAGACTCTGCAACTAAGTCATTAGTAGAGCCACTTGATGAAGCAGGAGATGTATTAATATCTTCAATACGAGAAGTAAGAGAATGGCAAAATAGAGAACTCTCTCGTTTGTTACGTTCGTCGGCCCCAATAAAAAAAATAAGAAATGAATGGAGAGAAAAAGTAGACAAAGTTAATTCCATTGATGATGAGTTGGAGAGAGCAAAAGAGATGAATAATCTATATTCAGAAGCTCTTGATAAGAATATTATAAAATATTAATGAAAAGAAATATCGCGCCTTATGAAAGAATGCCTTCAGGGAAAATAACAGAGTTATTGAGCAGTATTTCAGAGCTATAAGAAGGGTGATAATTTAAGTAATTGTATATTAATAAGTTAAGTTTTTTTCGTGTTTTTTAGGAGGGTTTGTCTCTTTTCCGGATTGAAAATCTTAGTGAAAATAAATGATAGAAATGTTTTATTAAGGATCAGAGAAGTCTATATTATAAGAGCTCTCCTAGGGCTTGCAATCGAGACGACAAGGAATCAGTTATGTTAAAACCTACAATTCTCCTTATAGAAGATGAAGAAGATATCGCTGCATTGATTAAGTTACAGGCAGATATGTCAGGATATAAGCTTCATGTGGAAGTCGACGGTTTGAACGGCCTGTTGGCTATTAAGAGAGAAAAGCCTGACCTTGTTATTTTGGATTTGATGCTTCCCGGTCAGAGCGGGCTTGATGTTTGTCGCAAGATGAAGAATGATGACGATCTCAAAAATATTCCGGTCATTATGATTTCGGCAAAAAGCGAAGAGATTGACGTAGTTCTCGGATTAGAGCTGGGTGCTGATGATTATGTGACTAAACCTTTTTCTCCTAAGGTGTTGTTTTCCAGAGTCCGAGCCGTGATGAGACGGGGAAAGGACAAGGAGAAGGCTCCCAAAATATTGCATTTCGGATTTTTCACGATGGAAGTCGAGCGCTACCAGATTAAAAAAGGGGAAGAGCCGGTTCCTTTAACGCTTTCGGAGTTCGGAATTTTGAAACGCCTTTTGACGAATCGTGGTAAAGTCTTGACTCGCAATCAGTTGCTGGATGACGTGCAGAATGACGATGCATTTATTGTGGATCGGAACATTGACGTTCATATAGCAGCCCTACGGAAAAAGCTCGGACCGAATTTTAAGCATATCGAGACTGTTCGCGGTGTGGGCTATCGTTTTAAAGAGGAAGATTAATCCGGTTTTTGGTTTAGTCAGTCGTCCCGCTTGATGAATTTCCTTTTATAGTTTGCAATGTGTACTTTTCCCGGGGCATCCCCGCCGGTTTTTTTTACATATTTTTGTTCTGTGATCACAATTTCTCCCTCTTTTCCCCTATTTTTGCTGTTTTTTAGGGCGAGTCTGCCGGCTTGAAGAATAGTTTCTTCGTCAATTTCCTTATTATTTTGTGCTTTTATGAGGACATGGGATCCTGCATAACCGCTTGCATGCAGCCAAAGATCGGAGCCTGCGCCGTGGGTGAAGGTGAGTTTGTCGTTATCTTTAGCATTTTTTCCGACTAAAATGGAGAATCCGGTTGGGGAAATATATTTTTTATAGGGGAGCGGAGGAGCTTCGCTTTTTTGTTTGGGGGGAGCTTGTCGGGTATCGAGGGGAATGCTCCTTTGTTTACAAAATTCTGTCAATTCCTCTTCGGTTTTTTGAGTTTGTAGTTCGGAGAGAAGATGCATGATTGCGGTTAATTCAATTTTTTCTCTTTCCAACAGTTTTTCTGTATGTGGGATTCCTTTTTTCTGTTTTCTAGCCTCTTTAAAGATAGCGGCTATGTTGTCAGAGGGAGAGAGGCGCGGATCGAGCGTAATGATCAAGGGAGAGTCGTTTGACCAATCCTCGACGGTAATTTCTTTCATCCCTTTTTTGATATTGGCAATGTTGGTAAGGAGCAATTGTGCTTTAAGTTGTGTGTGTTCCCATGTCAGGCAGTATTGGAGTTTTTCTTCAAGGAAGGTGATTTTTCTTTCTAAAGTTTGGATTTTTTTTTGAATGTATCGTTCTGCTTTTGGAAAAAGTCGATCGAAGTTAGGGCCGGGTGTCGGTGTGTTATGGGAGTTGGTGTCAGGCATTGTGATTTTTTCCGATTTTTTTGTTATGCCCTATGATATAGCGTTGGTTGATGATGCGTCAAATACAATTTAAAGGTAAATAATTAATTATATAAGAGGTAATTGAACTCGCGCAGCGTTTGGAGTGCGGTGACTTGTCACCGCTTTGCCCTCGCATCGACTTGTCGATGCGTTTTCAAAAAATTAGAGACTAATCTTTGAACGAATTTCTGAATATCTATAAACACAAAACATCGCTTAAACCGCCTCGACAAGTCGATGCGAGGCCAAAGCGGTGACGAGTCACCGCACTCCAAACGCTGCGCGAGTTCAATTCTTCTTATGTAATGTTTTGGGATTCTTTTTTTTGTAATTTGAAATCGCTGACAATTTCTTTGATGATTCTTTTTTTCATGTCGTTCCAAATAAAACAAATCGACTGATCGAATCTGTATAGACGTAGGAAGTGTTTTATTGAGGAAACAGATATTTTAAGAGGGTCTTCAATTTCGTATTTTTTTAAGAGAGATGCCATGATTTTTTTTTGTAATTTTTTGATATTTTTACGAAGACATTTGGCTTCTGAGATGATATTCGGATCGGTAATTTTGAACATAAGTGAAGCGGCGACATCTTCAGGATCGGAAGGCTTTTCTTTAAATGTTTCTTCTACAATTTGGTTATAATATTTTACATATATTTGTTTCAGTATGGTTGATCTGTTCATCAGATATTTAAAGGCAGCCGGATTATTTTTTGCACATTGCTGAAAGAAATTTACTACGACGGGAAAATTGAATTCGCCTGCCAGCATGGGTATGGTGGATTTTATGACCCCTTCTTTAGAAAATCGGATGGTATTGATATTTAAATTGCGGGGAGTTTTATTTTGTTCGATCCACCAATCGACTAGTTTACAGATCGGATCTAAATTTTTAATGTCATCGGGGGATATTTTTTTTTTGTCAGACCATTTGATTTCGGAGAGAGGAGTGCCGAGTTTTTCGACTAAGGCGCAGACTCCTTTTTTATCGACCTCTTTCCATTCGGCTGATTGCATGCAGGAGCCTACTTCATCAGCGACAAATTTTTTTGTGGCAAGGATTGCTGTATTAGTTCCGAAGATCAGAACATGGTCGGGGTCATTTTGGAGTGTAAATACCTGATTGTTGTTATCTTTTGTTTTTTTAGAGGGAATTTCTTTATCGAGAATATATACTTTGTCGTTGCATTTCACTTCGGAGCCCGGTTTATGGTCTTTCCGTAAGGCGTGAACTTTCGGATCCGGTTGATTAAAAATCTTCAAATTTCTTCGAGCCAGTTCAGTTTCGAGACGGGCGAGGTCCGGTTGAACCATGGCTGCAGTTGTGTGTTTTTCGGATATGTGGGTGATGAGGCATGCCAGACCTTGGTGAAATTTGGCTACATTGATTTTTGATTTTTTTTCGGTTGCTGTTGTGATCCATGTATCGATAATTTTTTCATCTTCGGCAGAGAGTTCTTTTTGTTCGGCCAGTTTGCGGAGGCTTGAAAAAGGGGCGGGAGTTTCTAAGCAGGTTTCCAGGTCGATAATTCTCTGTATTTTTTTAAATTTTTTGGAAATTTCTTTCGGTACAGAGAGAGCGCAATCTTTGCCGGGATAAAATCGGTTGAAAAGTTTATGGAGCATTTCTTTTTTTGAGGAGGTATCGGAGGTGAAGTATTTGGTTCCGTTATTCCAGTCGGTGATATTCCAACTCAATTTTTTATATTCTTTTTTCCCGGCTTTTTTTTGCATTTCAATTTTATTTACGAGAGCTTTTTCGAATTGATCGATAGAGGAGACTGCTTCTTTTAGAGAGGAGCTGAAGAAGCTTTCTGTAGAGGCGAGGGCTTGTTTCATTTTATTTATTTGGAAATCCGGTCCCATAAAAAAATTGAAGATACGAAAAAAAAGAGTGCATATGATGCCGATGCCTGCTTCTGAAAAATAGATTCTTTTGCCTATGGGAGAGGGGATGAGTTCGAATTTTTGTTTTTCTAAGCCCACATAGATTTCGCAGAGGTTATCTTTTAGTGCATTTTTTATTTGATTCATATGATCTTCTCCCCGACGGTAGATTTTTTTGAAAAACACTCTTTATAGGGATATAGAAAATGGAATATTTGATCAAGAAGACTATATATTCTCTATTAGGTAAATTTTTTTCTTTGCCGGGCATTTCCCATTTTGAGCTGGTTCCGGTATTTTGCTACCGTTCTTCTGGCGCAGGAGACACCTTTGTTTTTGAGTAGGAGAGAGAGAGCTTCGTCGGAAAGAGGTTTGCGGCTATTTTCTTCTCTGATCATATCGCCTATCATTTCTTTTACCGATTTTGAGGACATTTCCGGACCGTCGTCACAGCTTAGAGCGGCGGTAAAAAAGTATCGCAAGGGGAATATTCCCCTATCGCATGCCAGGTATTTATTTGTGACTGCGCGAGCGATGGTGGATTCGTGGAGAGACAGTTTTTCGGCAAATGATTTCATGGACATCGGAATCAGCCTTCCGTTCGGTTTTGCAAGGAAATCATTTTGCATGAGGATAAGGAGTTCACCCAGTCTTTGAAGAGTATCGTTTCTTTGGAGGAGACTTTTCATGAGCCATTTAGCGGAGGTGATTTTTTGTTTGATGAACTCTTTGGTTTCCCCTTGGATTGAGGGATCGTTGATCATTTTTAAATATTTTTTATTTATTTTAAAAGAGGGGATGAATTCTTTTGAGACAGACGCTTCTAAAACATCGCGTTCATTGAGGAAAATAAAGAGATCGGGAATGATCGGTTGTATCATGCCGTTATCGAGAGAAGCGCCGGGATGTAGGTCTAAGCAGGAGATCTCTTCGGATACTGCAGCGATAATTTCTTTTGGTGTTTTGTGTAGTGAAGCGGCGATGATCCCTATTTTATTTTCGAGCAGATTTTTAAAATGCAGTGCGATAATTCTGTAGGCGAGGGAGTCGGTTTTGTTTTTCCTTTCAAGTTGTAGAAGGAGACATTCTTTGCAATCGGCCGCTCCGATTCCCGGAGGATCAAATGTGCTGCGCATTTCTTCCAGGACTGTTTGTAGAAGTTCCGACGGGATGTGTGTAAGAAGAGACAGTTCTTCTAAATTTTCAGTGAAGAATCCGTCTTGCATAATGCTGCCGATGATGATTTCCGCTGCAGCAAGTTTATTGGGATCGGTAAAAATTTCTTTCGCTTGCGTATGTAAAAATGAGCCTATGGATTCTTTGGAGGAGAGACTGTTTTCTAAAAAAGAGCGCAATTTTTCGTTGGGAGCGTTAGTGCGGAGAGAGTAGTTGTCATTTTCATGAAAAAAATCGTTATAATCTTCATTTATTTGTTCGATAAAATCGAAATTTTCCTTTTCGAAATCCAATTCTCTATTATCGGAAATTTCCGGTTCCTCACCGAATTCTTCGATGGCCTCTTCTTTGTATTCCGAATCTTCGTCCGGTTCTTCCGAGCGTTCTAAAATGGGGTTGGTTTCAATTTCCATATCGATGACTTGAGAAAGTTCCATGATGGGGACCAGGAGAAATTTTATAGCCTGTTGCATTTGGGGAGACATGATCATTCGTTGCGTCTGTTTTTGAGACTGTAGGAGAGCATGCCTAGGGGGGAATGCGGGTGGATTGGTCATAGAACCTCCGTGTCTATGGTGTGATCTTGTAGGAGAGGTGTTGCTATATTTTATAAGTGATTGTAAGTCAGTATGTTATAAAATAACATACAATAGGTGCGTTATAGGGGTGGGAATGAAAATAAACAACCTCTCTCTACTTTTCTTTTTACTCCTAAAACCATTGCTTGACAAGAAAAAATGTGATGCAGTTCTATAGGAAGAGATTATTCATTTACGTTTTGTGTTTTTCTTCTTAAAGCGAAAAATAAGGGTCAGTATGTCCGCTATAAAAGATCTGCCTGAGAACGGTTTGCCCATTCCGGATTCGGAAGAAAAAGCTATTTTGCTTGTAGATGATGACGATCTGGTGTTGCTTGCTTTGGAGCATATTGTTCGGCGTGAAGGGTATGATCCTATTTTGGCGACCAACGGATCAGACGCCATTGCTATTTTGAAGGAGAGATCCGTAGCCCTTATTTTATGCGATCAGAATATGCCCGGAATGAAAGGGATAGAGGTGATGCAGTATGCCGTGGAGTTACAGCCCGAGGCGATCAGGATTATCCTTACGGGGAACAGCGATGAAAAAACGGCGATTGAGGCGATCAACAGAGGGCATGTCAGTCAATTTTTGACAAAACCTTGGGATGACATACAATTGCGTCAGACCATCGGAAGCGGAATTATCCGGTACCGGTTGATGAGACAAAATCAGCGACTCCAGATTCTGTTAGTGGAAAAGCATAAGGCACTTGCGGAGGCGCATGCCGGTTTACGGAGAGAGTTGCTTCTTGGGGCGATCATTCATGAAACCCTTTTGTTGGGAAAGGTCCCTGAGGATGTTTCCCGAGTGACTATGGCCGCGTGTACGGTGCCTTCTAAAGAAATTGACGGTGATTTTTTTGATTTTTATCGTCCTGCTCCGGAGATTTTCGATATTGTGATAGGGGATGTGATGGGCAAGGGCGTTCCTGCGGCCGTGGTGGGGACAGCTGTGAAGACCCATTTGATCCGATTTGCTTCTCCCGTTATTGCCTCGCAGGTTTTCGATAAATTTCATCATTGGAAAGAAAATATCCTTTCTCCCGAGGAGATTATTGCGAGGGTTCACGAAGAGATTGCGTTGAAGCTCATTCGTTTAGAGTATTTTGTGTGTCTTTTTTACGGACGTTTTGATTTCGATAAACATATTTTTCACTATGTAAATTGCGGATCTCCCCCGCCTATTCATTATAGAAAATCTAAAAAAAATTGTGTGGAGTTGATAGGCGATAATTATCCGTTGGGAATGGTGGAAAAAAAGCGGTATGAGGCGAAGGAAATTTATTTTTGTCAGGGAGATACATTTGTATTTTATTCCGACGGAGTTACAGAAGCCCGCTCTCCCGGTGATGAGTTGTTTGGGTATGAACGTTTAAAAAATGTCATTGCAGAGTTTATTGATTTGTCGGCGGAAGAGTTGTTGGAAAAAATCAAGGAGGCCGTGACCGGATTTGCTGAAAAGGAGATTTTTGATGACGATCTGACATTGATTGTGATGAAAGCCGACGAGAAGATGGCTAGGCGTAAAGAGGATACGATAGAAGCCCGGTTTTCCGGCGATCTGTCGGAGTTAAAAAGTGTGAGAGAATTTGTTGCGAAGGCGTGTAAACAAGCTCCGGGCGATCGGAATATGTTGACGACGCAAATGCAGTTAGTGGTTAACGAAGCTTTTTCAAATCTTGTAGAGCATTCTTATAAGCATGATACAAAAGAAAAAATTATTATTAAGGTGGATTATCATATAAAAGGGGTAATTTTTGAAATTTCTGACCGGGGTGATCCTTTTAATCCCGCTGCCATCATAGAGCCCAGTCTTGAAGGGGATCGGGAGAGCGGATTCGGGTGGCACATCATCCGGAGTTTATCCGATGAGGTTGCCTATATCGGGAAAAAAAATAAAGACGGATGGAACCATCTACGCATTTATAAACAGTATTTTTATGGAGAAGAGATTATGGAATTAGTTCACAAGAAGGAAGGAGAAGCTTTGGTCATTACCCCTGTTTCAGAGAGTTTGGATGCAAAAGATGCGCCTGATTTTAAACAAAAAGTTGTCGATCTTATTTTGGATAATAAAAGTAAGCAGGTGGTATTTGATTTGGGAAAATTGAAGTTCATCGACAGTTCGGGACTCGGAGCTTTTTTAGCGGTTTTGCGGACTTTGAATTCTCAGGGAGGCGATCTTAAATTAGCAAATATGAGTGCAAGTGTTCGTGCCATGTTTGAATTGGTGTCCATGCATAAAATTTTTGATATTTTCGGAACTACGGAAGAGGCTATTCGTTCTTTTGACCGACATAAACCGGTGACCTTTAATCGCTGATATCGTAAAAATGAATTCCGACTTAATGAGCGGTATATTATCATAGTTTTTTTTACGAATTTTATTCCTTCGAAGCAAAAAGGAGTTTTTTTATGAACCGGTCACGGTTGGTTGTTATTGTCATTGTGATGCTTTTTATTGTTGCAGCTATTGCGTTTGCGATTAATATTTTGCACCCTTCTCATATCTCTCCTATCGAAGAGGCCGCTGCAGCAGGAAATTCGGAAGTAAATTATCGCCAAGCTGTAGCTCTCTTAAAAGAAGGAAATCCGAAAGAGGCCATTACAATTATAAAAAAATACCGCGGCGTGATGGAAGAAAACAGTGCCCGGGGTGAGCGATGGCTGGATCTTTTTGTCCGGGCTTCTGTAGAGGCGCATGAAGGAAAACAATTGCTGCATCTTTATAATTTTCGTCCGGAGATATTTTACGGAAATGAAGAGGCCTCTTTGGCTATTGCAGAAGAGCTTGTGTTGGCCGGAAAAAACGAGGAATATACACGCTTAAGACAAAATTTGAAGGGCAATGAATCCAATCGCAGCGAATGGGTCCGGATCGATTCTGATTTCCTGGTGTTACAGGGAAAGCGGGACGAGGCGATCACTTTGTTAAATGAAGAGAAATTTGAAGGGAATGATGAGATCAATCGATTGATTAGTCTTGCTATGTTGCAAATATATGATGCACCGGATAATGCAGATAAAATCCTGTCGGAAGCTTTAGAGATCGATCCGGATAATACAAAAGCTCTTGCCTACAGAGCCAAATTGCGGGAAAGCATGGGGAAAGAGTCGGAAGCTTTGTCCGATTATATTGCAGCTTATGCAGGGGAGCCTGAAAATGCGCATTTGGCTGAGCATGTGAGCGATTTTTTCTTAAAAAAAGAAGAGTATAGTCAGGCGATACAAATTTATGAAGAGAGCATCCGTTCCCGGGAATTAACCGGTCCTCTTTTGTTGAAAGCACTTTTTTGGGAAAAGGTGATCAAACCCTTTCCGTTTGACAGGAGATCTGTCCCTGTTCCCTCCGGAGTGCTCCAATCTGCAAATGAATATTTATTGCATTTACCGTCACGAGTATTTTGGAGAGAAACTTCTTTTGTCCGGATTCCCGAACACAAAAAAATATTGGAAAATGTACAGGAAGTTTTTTGGTTAAAATTGATAGGCGCCCTTAAAAAAGAAAATCTGACCGAAGCGGAAAATCTTCTGAAAAATAATCCGTTCCGCGATGTTTCTTATGCCGCTAATTTAGAAGCAGCCCTCTTAAATATTATTGCTTATAAAAAAAGCGGCTCCCTCATTTCCGATCCCACCCTTTTTTCGTCGGAAAAAAGCCCTCCTTTTTTTGAAGAGTTAGAACGACTTGTCATTGCCCGATCGGAAAATCCGGATTACACCCTTCCGGAAGAGACGGCTGAATTATTGAAAGGCCCTTTTGCTTTTTCTGCCGCTTTTTTAGCAGCGAAATGGAATGAGGTAGCGCTCGATTTATTGAATAGCACTGCTATCCCCGAGACCTATCCCGATTGGCTTGCGAAGGACTATGTAGAGGCGATCAGAGTGAATCGAGGGGATACAAAAGCTTTAGAATTTGCCGGGATGCAGAAAAAAACTTCAGCACTTAATCTGATCACCGCACAAATTTTACTGGAACAGGATGAGCCGGAATCTGCCTTGGCAATTGTGGAAAGTCTCACGGCAGATCAGAGTGAAATCGGAATGAAAGCGGGCCGGTTGTTGAGTTTGTTGTATTTGAGTGAGGAGAAATTCAGCGAGGCGAAAAAAATAATAGCGGACCATCCTTTACTTCGCTCCGGTCTTTTAGGATCTGAACTGATGGCGCGTATTGCTCTTGCCGAAGGGGAGCTTGTCAAAGCCAATCTTCTTTATACTTCTATAGAAGAAAATTCTTCGGAGGCAAAATCATTTTTGGCAAGAAGGGCGTACGCGGATAAAAAATGGGATAGGGCAAGAGATTTGACGATCGAATTATTGAAGAGTCATCCGGGCAGTGAAATCCTGCGTCAAAATTTGCAAAAAATCATTGAATTTAGAAGGCCCGAATTTTATAATTTAAGTGATTCTAATTTATAATAAGTAGTTTACGTTTTATGCTGAGTTTCAGACAGAAAATATTTCTTTCTTATATCGCTGTTTTTTTGATGTTTATTGCCTTAATTTTTCCTTTTGCAACGCATACGGTTAACGACATTGTCTCCAAGAGCATGGTCGAAAGGGCGGATGAGTTGATTGAAATTCTGCAGAATGCTCCGAACGATGCCGGAATGATTTCTTCTTTAAAAAATATGAAACATAAAGTTTTTTTTCGGGTCGGAGTCTATGACAATACCAAAAAAGTGCTGTATGATTCGCATGCCAAGAGAAAATTAGGTCCGAAATTCAGTACCGAACATGTTGTAGAACATCCGGAAGTGGTGCAGGCATACGAGAGAGGGACGGGAACGCACGAAGAGTATTCTGATATCTCCGAACAAAAAATGTATTATTTGGCGAGAGCTTTTGATTTTAATCAAAAAATATATGTGTTGCGTGTTGCGGTTCCTTATCAATATGTTGCAGATTTTACGCAAAATTTTGAGATGGGATTTTTGGGACTTGCTACCGCTATTTTGCTCCTTTTCACGTTCATGACCTGGTTTATCATCAACCATTTGACAAATCCCATCCAAAAAATTATCGAGGGAATACGTCCCTATCAGGAAGGGCAGGTGCAGGTGTTGCCCCGGATAGAGGTGCATACTTCTAATCCGAATGATGATTTCGGACGTCTTGCCAAAACCCTCAATTCTCTTTCTGAAAGAATTCAAAGTCATATCGATATCATTACTGAAGAGAGAAACGAAAAACTGTCGATTTTGGAATCATTAATGGAAGGGATTGTCTCTGTTGACGAGAAAAATAAAATTATCTACGCAAATAAAGCGGCTTTGGGTTTTTTACGAACCGATTCCGTGTCGATTCTCGGCAAGGATTTTGAAGAGACTATTTTCCCTTTTTGTTCGAAAATGCTCCTTTCGTGCATGACACAAAATGTAATTTTAAGTGATTTCATGACGGTTGAGAGAGAGGGAAAAAGTCTTTATTTCAATTTGATTGCGGCTCCTAAAAATGCAGAAACAGGGGCGGTATTGGTCATGCAGGACCAAACATTCCATCACCGAACCATGGAAATGCGCAAAGAATTTATTGCCAATGCTTCACATGAGTTGAAAACTCCCATCACCATTATTCGGGGATTTGCGGAAGCTCTTCATGATAATTCGGATCTTCCTCCTGAGGTCATGACGGATATCACGGGAAAAATTGTTCGCAATTGTAAGAGGATGACAAATTTAATCAAGGATCTCCTCACTCTTTCCGATATTGAACATTTATCGGAATCGAGATTTCAACAATGCGATGTATTACATGTCATTGAAGACTGTATTTCGATCCTTTCGGAGGCATATCCGACAGCAATTGCCAATATGCATTACGATGAAACAGGGTCTTATCTTCTGACTGCCGATGCGAAATTACTTGAGCTGGCTTTCGTCAACATCATGGAAAATGCTGCAAAATATTCGGAATCTCCGGCTGAAATCGATGTGACAATCACATCGGACAGTAAATTCGTGACGGTGTCCATTGCAGATAAAGGAATAGGAATTCCTGAAAATGAGTTGGAATATATATTTCATAGATTTTTTACTGTAAATAAAGCGCATTCCCAAAAACTCGGCGGTGCCGGATTAGGCCTTTCTCTTGTAGAGTCTATTATAGAAAAGCATAACGGAAAAATTATAGTCGAATCAAAATTAGGGGAAGGTTCCCGATTCACTATTACGTTGCCTGTCAATGAAAAAAAATTTGATTAATTCTTTATTCTTTTAATCCCTCTATTGATGAAGAAGATCCGGTATGGCAAGATAAAAATTCGGTAGATACTTGCCGGATAAACAGGAGTTTCTCATGATTCCCGATATAGATCGCCAAACACGTGTGATTGAAGCTGTCTCTCAAAAAATTTCCGATCTTCGAAAGGAAATTCATAAAGTCATCGTAGGACAATCCGAAATGATCGATCGGATGTTGATCGGTCTTTTTACAGGAGGTCACCTTATTCTGGAGGGATTACCCGGATTAGCTAAAACGTTGGCTGTGAATACCCTTGCAAAGGTCATTCAGTGCGATTTTAAAAGGGTGCAGTTTACTCCCGATCTTTTGCCTGCCGATTTGATAGGTACTTCGATATACAATCTGCAAGAGGCTTCTTTTACCGTTAAGAAAGGTCCGATCTTTACCAATATCCTTTTGGCAGATGAAATCAACAGAGCTCCCCCGAAAGTGCAGTCGGCACTTCTTGAAGTCATGCAGGAAAAACAGGTGACGATAGGAGGCGAAACTTTTTTTGTAGACAGTCCTTATATGGTGTTGGCTACACAAAATCCGATAGAACAAGAGGGGACTTATCCTCTACCCGAAGCGCAAACCGATCGATTTATGATGAAGGTTGTCCTCAATTATCCTACTATGGAAGAGGAAAAATTGATCATAGAAAGGATGGCGGTGACCGGTGCGGTTCCTCTTGTCGAACCTAAAATGAATGCCGCCGATATTTTATCGATCAGAAAAATTATCGCCGGAATTTATGTAGATGAAAAAATCATCGATTATATTCTGCAGATTGTATTTGCCACTCGCAATCCGGGTGCATACAACGTAGAGGAAATTGCCGGCCTTCTCCTTTACGGAGCTTCTCCGAGAGCCTGTATTGCTTTGAAAAGTGCAGCTATGGGACATGCTTTTTTACAGAGAAGAGCGTATGTGACTCCACAAGATGTCATCGAGATGGCTCCGGATGTTCTACGCCATCGCCTGAAACTTTCTTATGAAGCGGAAGCGGAAAATATTTCTGCAGATGCCGTTATTTCCAAAATTCTTTCCGCAATTCCTATACCTTAAAAGGGATGTGAATGGGACCTGAAATTTTCCGACGAATTCGAAAAATCGAAATTACAGCTAAAAAACTTGCCGATGAGACAATGACCGGAGTCTATCACTCGGCTTTTAAGGGAAGAGGGCAGGAGTTTCAGGACATTCGTGAATATATCGAAGGCGATGACAGCCGCATTATCGATTGGAATGTGACGGCCCGAATGAATCGGACTTTCGTCAAAAATTTTTCAGAAGAGCGGGAACTTTCGGTATTGTTGCTGGTCGATATTTCCGGTTCTTCGCAATTCGGATCCAAGAAGCAAACTAAAAGAGAAATGATGACGGAAATTTCCGCTCTTCTTGGATTTATGGCGGTAAAAAATCATGATAAAACAGGATTGCTTTTGTTTACCGACAAGGTCGAGCACTATGTACCTCCAAGAAAGGGAGTAAAGCATATCCTCAGGATAATAAGAGATCTTTTATATTTTAAACCTACCTCACGAAGCTCTGATTTGAAATGTGCTTTGGATTATTTAGGGGGCGTTCGCAAAAAAAAATGTATCTGTTTTATTATTTCCGATTTCCTTTTTCCTCTTCCCATGCATGAACTTGCTCTTACGGCAAAAAAACATGATGTAATTTCTTTTTGTATTACGGATGAATGTGAACAATCTTTCCCTTTTTCCGATCCTGTAATGCTGCGCGATTTAGAAACAGGAGAGATGCGATTGGTGGATGCGGCCAATGCAAAAGAAAGGGTTTCGCAATATTTTGTAACGAAAAATCAAACTTTAAGAGAGTCTATGAGAAAGGTGGAATCGGATTGCCTATTTATTAATTCAAACGATTCTTACGAAAAAAAATTGAGAATATTTTTTAAAAAAAGAAAGGGGAAATCCCGATGATACGATCGTTTTTATTTTTTATTTTTCTTTTAAATCCGTTTGTTCTCTCTTTACATTGTTGGGGACAGAATCCGGAGTTTTCCGGTTCGATGAGTTTTTCAAAAACACAAATACCCTCCTATGATTCTTTTACTATCGAAGGAGTATTTACCTCTCCGAAAGGATATACTGTCGATAAAGCGTTACTCAGAAAAAACCTTCAGGAATATTTGGGTGTGGGTCCGTCACCCTTGATATTGCGATCAGAAAAAAAATTTCCCAAGAACGGAAATACAGAAAAAGTTCTCTACACGATTGAACCGGGAGCTATAGGCAATTATGAGATCAGTTTTGGAGAGATGATTTTCGTCAGCGAAGGGGCCGAGCAAAAAATTGCGGGTGTTCTTTCCGAAGTATTTCCTATAGAAATTATCGAAGGAGAAAAGCTTCCGGATTACAAACCGGAAATAGCCCCTCTTCTTTCTCTTTCCACCCGAATTCCGATTACAGTCGATAGCAATAACAGAAAAGAGTTTCTTGAAAATCCTTCTATACAGGAAAAAGAAAATGAGAGGAATTTGAATATTTTCTTAAACAGCAAAAAAATGTACCGGGCTATAGCTCTGCTTATCATAACCGGTATTGCCCTCTATTTTGTTGCACGGAATAATTAACTAAGCGTTTGGAGTGCGACAATTTGTTTAAGAGAATTTCAATTCGCGCAGCGTTTGGAGTGCGGTGACTTGTCACCGCTTTGCCCTTGCATCGACTTGTCGATGCGGTTTCAAAAACTTAGAGACTAATGTGTAAACGAATTTCTGAATGTCTATAAACACAAAAA
>Ga0206889_1052_pt1 | contig 20758 bp, 19 predicted proteins | sample Alteio_BWOrgHeat_57_FD_153245 | JGI IMG/M metagenome (GOLD analysis project Ga0206889, IMG submission 153245) | Enriched cells from forest soil in Barre Woods Harvard Forest LTER site, Petersham, Massachusetts, United States - Alteio_BWOrgHeat_Nextera5 ... | reverse complement strand
ACCGGAAGCCCTAAACCCGTCACATTTTTGCCTGCTAACTTATTCACAAAATCGGATAGAGTAGGTGAATGTCCCACAAAAAAAACAGTTTTATTTTTTGCATATTGATTCACAAAAGTAAGCAAGGCATCTTTATTAAAATCATATCCGAGAGCTTCATGGATTTTTATAGGTACATTGCCGGAGAATTCACTTACTATTTCGGCTGTTTGCCGGGCTCTTATAAGAGGGGAGCATAAAATCAGTTCCGGGACAATTCCGTCATCAAGAAGTTCCTGCATGCGTTGCTTTTGTTTGGCGCGACCTTCTTCCGAAAGGATTCTTAAAGTTTCATCTCCGTTACCTTCAGAAACGGGTTTTGCATGGCGAATAGCGACTAATCGTGTGTGCATAATTACCTTCGGGATATGACGTTTAATTCCAGACCGACTTGAGTAAATGCTTCGATAGCTTTATTTAAATCGTCCATACTATGTGCGGCAGACATTTGTGTTCTGATTCTGGCCTTGTTTTTAGGAACTACGGGATAGCTGAATCCTATGACATAGACACCGTGATCCAACATTTTTCGGGCGAAAGTTTGTGCTACAACGGCATCACCAAGCATGACCGGAACAATGGGATGTTCACCTTTCACAATGGTGAATCCGAGTTCTGTCATTTTTGCACGAAAGTACGCTGTATTTTCGCGTAATTTTTTTCTTAATTCCTCGCCGTGTTGTAACAGATCAAAAACGGTAATGGATGCCGCTGCAATTGCGGGGGCCAGTGTGTTGGAAAACAGGTAGGGTCTTGATCTTTGTCTTAACCATTCCACAATTTCCTTTCGTCCTGAAGTATATCCGCCGGAGGCTCCTCCTAAGGCTTTTCCTAAGGTCCCCGTAATGATATCCACTCGACCCTCTACACCGCAATGTTCGATAGTACCTTTTCCCCCTTTTCCCATGAATCCGACGGCATGACAGTCGTCGACCATGACAATGGCTTTGTATTCATCGGCAAGGTCGCAAATCTCAGAGAGATTGGCAATAGTACCGTCCATAGAAAATACGCCGTCAGTCGCGATGATACGGAAGCGCGCTTCTTTCGCCTCTTCCAGACGGGCACGTAAATCTTTCATGTCATTATTTTTGTAGCGGAAACGTTGTGCTTTGCATAGACGTATTCCGTCAATAATGCTGGCATGATTCAGTTCGTCGCTGATGATGGCATCTTCCGGTCCGAGCAATGTTTCAAAGAGTCCGCCGTTTGCATCGAAACAGGCGGCATATAATATAGTCGCTTCCGTATTGAGGAATTCGGATATTTTACTCTCCAGCTCTTTGTGGACCGTTTGTGTGCCGCAAATGAATCGGACGGATGAAAGGCCGAATCCGTAGGTGTCATAACTTTTTTTAGCCGATTCGATGATTTGAGGATTATCAGCCAATCCGAGGTAGTTATTGGAGCAAAAATTCAAAACTTTTTGTCCCCCTTTTACAGTGATCGAACTGTTTTGAGGGGAGGTGATTTCACGTTCTTCTTTGTATAATCCCTGTTCTTTCAGAGCTTGAGTACTTTCTTGTAAGTGCTGTAAAAAATTTTGATCCACAAAAATTCCTTTCCCTAACAAAAGGGCATGAGATAAATTTCAAAGATTGAATATGAAGGAAATAGTTTTTTTTGTCGATTTATAATTCTATATCCCGATAAAAAAAACCGCTTACCGAAAAGTAAGCGGTTTTAAGATGTATAGATTTACTAAGATTAATAGTCAGGGCCTGCATGTGCCGGCATTGTCGATTTTTCCTGAGGCATATCGTACACGATTGCTTCTGTAGTCAGCAGCATAGCCGCGATTGAAACGGCATTTTCTATGGCGACACGAGTGACTTTTGCAGGATCGATAATCCCTACTGCAAGCATGTCTACATATTGACCCGTGTAAGCGTCGAATCCTTTATTGCCGGTAAGTTTTTCCACTTCCCGAGTCACAACAGGACCTTCACCGCCGGCATTTTCTACGATTTGGCGAAGAGGGGAGCTGAGAGCCTTAGCGATGATCAGAGCACCGGTTTTGATGTCTCCTTCCAATTTTTCCGCCAAAGCTTTCACGTGAGGGATGCATCGAACTAAAGCAACTCCGCCGCCCGGCAGAATTCCCTCTTCAACAGCAGCAGCTGTTGCGTGTTGCGCATCATCTACACGATCTTTTTTCTCTTTCATTTCGGTTTCAGTGGCTGCGCCGACGCGAATTACGGCAACTCCGCCCGCAAGTTTCGCAAGTCTTTCCTGCAGTTTTTCACGATCGTAATCGGATTCCGATTCTTCAATTTGACGGCGTAAAAGAGAGGCTCTGTCTTTTATTGCGTTTTTGTCGCCCGCGCCTTCGATAATTGTAGTTTCTTCTTTATTGATTACAATTTTCTTAGCACGTCCGAGTTGCTCTACGGTAGTGCTTTCCAATTTATGGCCGACCTCTTCGCTGATGATTTCAGCATGAGTCAGAATAGCTAAATCCTGTAGAATTGCTTTGCGACGATCGCCGAATCCCGGAGCTTTTACAGCACAAATTTTCAATCCTGCACGCAATCTGTTGACAACGAGAGTGGCTAAAGCTTCCCCTTCGATATCTTCAGCGATGATGAGCAAAGGTTTGCCTGTTTCCGCTATTGTTTGCAGGATAGGAATGATGTCTTTTATCGTGTTGATTTTCTTTTCGTATATGAGGATGTAGGCATCTTCCAACACACATTCCTGTGTTTCGGAATTTGTCATGAAATAGGCGGAGAGGAAACCTCTGTCAAAATTCATCCCTTCGACAACATCCAGGGTGGTTTCGAATCCTTTATTTTCTTCTACAGTGATGGTGCCGTCTTTGCCGACTTTTTCCATAGCGCGAGCTATGATATCGCCGATTTCTTTGTCATTGTTTGCAGAAATGGTAGCGACCTGAGCAATTTCCTGTTGATTTTGTACAGGTTTGCTTAGTTTTACCAGTTCTTTTTTCACGATATCGAGAGCTTGTTCCATTCCCCGTTTCAGATCCATCGGATTTGCCCCTGCGGCAACGTTACGGAGTCCTTCGGTATAAATGGCTTCAGCCAGCACTGTTGCTGTAGTGGTGCCGTCGCCCGCTTTATCGGCAGTGTTGCTTGCCACTTCTTTCACCATTTGCGCGCCCATATTTTCGTCGCGGCCTTCCAGTTCGATTTCTTTTGCTACGGAGACACCGTCTTTCGTGATTTGCGGAGCGCCGTAGGATTTTTCGATGATGACATTTCGACCTTTGGGTCCCAAAGTGACTTTTACGGCATCTGCAAGAGTTTTTACCCCTTTAAGGATTCGTTGTCTGGCATCTTCTTTAAATTTTATTTCTTTAGCAGTCATTTTATTACTCCTTAAATAGTTTTAATCAATAATGGCGATGATATCATCGGCGCGTACAATCAGATATTCTTCGTCGTTCAGTGAGATTTCCTGTCCTGCATATTTATCCATCAGGATTTTATCGCCGATTTTTACCGGAATCGGAATGAGTTTTCCTTCTTTATCTTTTTTGCCTGTTCCCAGTGCGATCACTTCAGCCTGTTCTTGTTTTTGTTTAGCGGTTTCGGGAAGGATGATTCCCCCTTTTAATTGTTGAATCGCTTCCAACCTTTTAACAAGGACACGATTTCCTAAAGGTCGTAATGTTCGTGTTTCTTCTTTAGTGCTTTGCGCTTGTTGCATGAGATTTCTCCTTGTTGTGAGTTTTTATTCCGGTAAACCGGTGAGAATATATATATTTTGCGTATAAAAAGGGATTTTTTGCAAGATTTATTTAGCACTTACATCTTAATAGTGCTAAATTTTTCCTCTCTAAATTTTTTTATAACAACGCCCTCATTTCCGTAACTAAGTCATGAAAACGATTGATTGCAGCCGTTACAGGTTCTCCTGTACTCATGTCCACTCCCGCTATTTTCAACGTTTCGACCGGATATTTTGAAGAGCCGCTTTTTAGAAAATTCAAATATTCATCTCGCTCTTTTACACCGCCGTGAAGAACCCGATCCGCTAAAGCCAGAGCTGCGCTGATGCCTGTTGCGTATTGGTATACATAAAAATCAGCATAAAAATGGGGGATTCTCGCCCATTCGATTTTTGCAACGGAGTCAATTTCTACTTTCGGACCGAAATATTTTTGGTTGAGTTTGTAAAATTCTTCTTTTAAATTTGCAGGAGTAAGAGGTTCGTTCCGTTCGGCTTTTGTATGAATGGACAGTTCAAATTCCGCAAACATCGTTTGTCGGAAGAGGGTGGCTCGAATGTCTTCGATTTTCATATTCAAAAGATAAATTTTTTCCTCTTTGCTTTTAGCTTTTTTCATCATGTGTTGCATGAGTAGTTCTTCGTTAAAAGTGGAGGCCACTTCAGCAAGGAATATGGGATAATCGCTGTAGCAGTACGGCTGATGTTTTCGACTGTAATAACTGTGCATGCTGTGGCCCGCTTCGTGAGCCAAAGTAAATACATCCCGTAAGACATCTTTGTAATTCATGAGGATGTAGGGCATGCTGTCATGACAACCGTTGGAATAGGCTCCCGAACGCTTTCCTTTGTTCTCATAACGGTCTACCCATCGGTCTTCTCTCAGCCCTTTCGCTAAAATTTGTGTATATTCTTCTCCCAAAGGGGCGACCGATTCGATGATTAAATCGCACGCCTCCTCAAAAGTCATGGTAATGTCAAATTCGGGTGTGACGGGAACATACATATCATAAAGATGTAAAGGTCCGACATTCATCGTTTTTTCGCGCAGATCGATGTAATCGTGCAAAACTCCGATTTTCGAGTTTACCGTTTCCACTAACGAATGATAAACCTGCGTATCGATATTTTTTGGATACAGGGATGCTTCTAAACAAGAAGTGTATTTCCTTGCTTTAGAGCGAAAAAGATGTTTTTTTACAAGTCCTGTCAGGAGCTCCGAAATGGTGTTTTCATAATCCTCAAATTTTTCATGCATGCCTTTAAAAGCATTCTCACGTAAAGTTCGATCCCGGTCTCTAAGAAATACTCCGTACGAAGCGTGCGTAATCTCATGTTCTTTTCCCGAAGAATCTTTTGCGGATCCGAATGCTAAATCGGCATTATTGAGGGCTGAAAAAGCTTTTGTGTATCCGTCTAACGCTTCAGCCGAAAGTGCTAACAGAGATTCTTCCTGTGAGGATAGCGTGTGATTTTTTACACGCAATATTTTTTCAAGATGAAATCGGTATTCTTTTAAGACATCGGCCTGTAAATATTCCGAAATTTTCTCTTGGGGAAGCAGTAAAAGTTCCGGTTCGATCCACGAGACGGCTCTGGAAAATTCATGAAAGACGGAGCAGATCCGGATAAATCCGGTTTTATGCCGATCTTCGGCAATATCTTCGTCATGCCTAAGATGGGCATACGTATAGAGGTAAGATAGGTCCCTATCTGCTTGAAATACATGATCTAAAAGATCTTTTACCGTGCCGGCCCCTGCTGCAAGTCGGCCTCGAAATTTTTCAAGAGGAGAAAAAACATCGGAACTCGAAAATTTTTTCTCAAAATCTTTTAACCAATCATCATATGTAGGGTACATGCACTCTACATTCCAGCAGTCATTTGTTTTTACTGCCGAGCGGATTTCCAAACTCATACGTTACCTCCAAATTGTAATCGGAATTTTAGTTTATGAATCGCTAAAAGGAAAGGAAATATTCGCCTTGATGCACAATTCTCTTGATTTGATATCCTCCGGAAATTACACAAAAGAATTGCGCTTTATTTGGATTGAGAGTATCTCATAAATAGAACATAATTTTTCGTTAGACAATTAAAGCATGTTATTTCATGTTGCGTTATTCTTTTGACCGTTCGAGGCCCTATGAAAAAAAAAAGTCAAGCCGATACAAAAGCAAAAGGAATTTTTATAGTAAAAAATGATCGTGGATTACACACTCGCCCGTCAACAGAAATTGTCCGGTGTGCAACGGCATTTAGATCGGAGATCACGCTGACTTATAAGAAAATTGATGTGAACGCCCGTTCGATTTTAGGAATTCTTATGCTTGCCGCTGAAAAGGGCTCAAGAATAAAAATTACGGCAGAAGGGAATGATGCGACCGAAGCTGTCGATGCGCTGTTGGAATTGGCCTCTAAATCTTTTAATATGAATTATTGATTCCGATTACTCTTCAATAGCGATGGCTTTTTCCAAAACCTGTCTCGTGCAATAAACCGGTACATTGAATTTAAGAGCTAAAGGAATGCAATCGCTCGGACGCGCGTCCGTCTCTATGATATATCGCAATCCGTCCTTATCCTGTTCCAGAAAAAGCCGGGCGAAGTAAATCGTATCCTGTATGTCGTTGATGACAACCTGTTTGATTTTGATTTCATATCCGTTGAAAATTGATTCCATTAAATCGTGAGTCAAAGGTCTGATCCTTTCCGTTCCTGTAAGATACATCTGTAGACATTTGCCGATTCCCGGATCCGTATAAATTGCAAATCTCTTACTTTCAGTGCCTAAGATAATGACTGTGTAGGAACGCGTTTGCATAATTTTATCAAAGGAAAGCTGGATCAATTCCATAGGAAGCATAAAAGAAAACCTTGTTCCGTTTAAACCTCATCATAGGAAAAAGGGTTCTTTTTACAATCCTTTTTTTGAAAAGTCTCTTTTCAAATAGGGGAATTTATTTAAAAGAATTGTGTATCAATCGATTACGGTCACTTCTCCGTTATTTTTTCCGACGATCACCCGTCCTGCCAATCCTAAAAAAAAGCCGGTTTCTACAATTCCGGGAATAGAAATCAGGAATTGCTCTATCGCCTCCGGTTTTTCTTTACCCGGAGTAAGCCGGATATCGTAAATATAATTGCCGTTATCTGTAATAAAATTTTCCCCGGCTTTATTGAGACGTATCGTCCCGTGAAAGCCCCCCTCTTCCATTTTGGAAATCGTAGACTTATAGCCGAAAGGGATTATTTCGACAGGTAAAGGGAAGTTTCCTAACTCATTGACTATCTTATGCTCGTCAATAAGAACAACCATTTCTCCGCTCATCGAAGCGATGATTTTTTCTCTTAAAAGAGCCCCGCCTCCGCCTTTAATCATCTGTTTTTTTTTGTTAATTTCATCGGCACCGTCGAAACACATATCCAGGAAAGAGACCGTTCCCGGAGCAATGATCGGAATATTCAGAGCGAGAGCCAGGATTTCGGAAGAGTGAGAGGTTGCAATAGCCTCAATTTTAAGACCTTCCCGACATTTCTCTCCCAGGCTCTGAATAAATTTTACCGAGGTGGAACCCGTTCCTAATCCTATGAGCATGCCGTCTTTTACAAATTCGACAGCTTTGCGACCCGCAGCTTTTTTTGCCTTGTCCTGCGATTCCATAAATTTTTTCCTCTGAGCATTGATTCTTTCTCAATATGATGATAGTTTAAATGGGAATTTTGAAATAAACGATAAGATGAATTTGTTATGGAAACGATCACTTTACAAGAACTCTATGAATATCTGAACACCTTGTTAGAGGTGGCCGACTTCACCGATTACAGTCCTAACGGCCTACAAGTCGAAGGGAAAATCGATATACGAAAAGTAGCCTTCGCAGTGTCGGCAAATCTTGCTACCATTCAAGCAGCAGTCGGTTTAGGCGCGGATGCACTTATTGTGCACCACGGACTATTTTGGAAAGGGGACGAGTATCCTATCATCGGCGTCAAAAAGAAAAAACTGGAAATTCTGCTCAAAAATCAACTTTCTTTGCTCGCCTACCATCTTCCGCTTGATGCACATCCGGAAATAGGAAATAACGGGAAAGCAGCAGCCGATTTAGGTTGGAAAGATATAGAACCCTTCGGATATCTCTCGGGAAAACCTATCGGAGTCGTCGGATCTTTTCCTAAAATGTCACGTGCCGATTTCGAAAAGAAGCTGGAAGAATATTATAAACATCCCGTAACAGCTGCAAGAGGGGGAAAAGACTTTGTAGAAAGCGCCTGTCTTATTTCGGGCGGAGCCTATAAAAGTGTGAAAGAAGCGGCAAAAGCGGGAGCAGATTGTTTCATAACAGGAAATTTTGATCTGCCTGCATGGGATGATGCAATGGAATTAGGGATTAATTTCTACGCCATAGGACATACGGCGACCGAAAAAATCGGTCCCCGCGCTTTGAAAGATGCTGTAAAAAATCGTTTCGGTATCGAATGTGTCTTTATCGATGATGATAACCCTTTTTAACTCTCGAAGTCGCTTTTTTTAATCCGTCCGCGAAGTGTATCATCGTGTTCGTGTTCTTCATTCTTTAGCTCGTTGAGTAGATTCAGGACAAATTTACTTCTGACTTCCGAAGGATTTTTATTCTCATTGAAAGTGAATATTCTTTCTTCCGCCTCTACGTGCTGCTCTGCTGAATCAAATCGGTCGGTTTCATGGCGATTCAGCCATTTATGGATGCTTGCACGTACATTTTGTAGATTTTCTTTATTGAAATGAGAATGCTCTTCTTCCAATACTTTTGCTAACTTTCGACGTACCTTTTCTACCTGTCTGCTTTCTTTTGCTTTGACAGTCATAACCCCCCCTCTTTTAAGAAGATTAATTAAAAATCAGTTTGATTTTTCTCTTTAAATCTAAGCTGTTTACAGAATCGAATGCCGGTAAAAACCATACGTTTTTTAAGGCCGGTCTATTATAAAGGTGCGAAGGAAACTCCCCAATCTAAAGGAGAAATCAAAAAATGATGTTAAAAGTGTGATTTTAAGGTATTTATGTCAGGCTTTAATACAAAAGCAGGCATAAAATACCGCTCTTTACACTAACCTTAATCTAACACAAAATTAATTTTTAAAAAAGGAACAAATGCTCCTCTTTCACCGTGTTTGACTTTAAATCGGCCATTCCCCACAATATCGACTTAGTAAATTGGGCTTAAGGAGATTAGAAACATGAAAGATGTGATCGCAATTCTCGAAGAAAGGGGATTTATCGACGCTCTCACAAACAAAGAAATCAGAGAGATCACAAAGCAGCCGATTCGTGTTTACTGCGGATTCGATCCGACGAGTGACAGTCTTCACCTGGGGAATTTAGTCTCTATTATGGGATTAGCTTGGTTTCAGCAATGCGGACACACCCCTGTCGCCATTGTTGGCGGGGCTACAGGGATGATAGGCGACCCTTCGGGAAGAAGCAGTGAAAGAAATCTCCTGGATGAAAAGTCCATTCATGAAAATTTAGAGGGTATATCTCTCGATCTCAAAGCGGTGCTCGATTTTCAATGTGACAATAAACCATTGATACTCAATAACTTAGATTGGTTTAAAAATTTTTCCCTCATCGATTTCCTGCGCTCGATCGGCAAGCACTTCCGTATAGGGACAATGCTGGCTAAAGATTCTGTCAAAGGGAGACTCGAAACAGAAGAGGGAATGAGCTACACCGAATTCAGCTACCAGCTTTTACAAAGCTACGATTTCCTCCACCTATACCAAGAACACGGTGTCACCGTACAGCTGGGCGGAAGCGACCAATGGGGCAATATTACCGCAGGAATAGATCTGGTCCGCAAAATGACCGGAAAACAGGTGTATGGAGTCACTTTCCCTCTCCTCACCAAAAGCGATGGGAAAAAATTCGGAAAATCAGAAAAGGGCGCTATATGGCTCTCCCCAAAAAAACTTTCTCCTTACGAATTTTATCAATATCTTGTCCGTACCACCGATGAAGATGTTATCAAACTGATGCGCATGCTCACCTTTATGGATATGAGCGAAATCAGACAATACGAAAAAATGTTGCAGGAACAATCAGCTCCGCCGAACACGGCACAAAGAAAACTTGCAGAAGAGGTCACTCGGATCGTTCACGGGGAACCGGGCTTAGAAGTAGCTTTAAAGGCTACAGCAGCGGCTTCTCCGGGATCCGGAACGGTATTGGATGTCTCATCGCTCGAATTAATCAGCGGCGATATGCCCTCGGCAGAATTGGAAAAAAAGGATGTCATCGGAGTCTCTCTTCCCGATCTGATTGTTGCCCTGGGATTGCTTCCGGGCAAGGGAGCTGTTCGTCGTCTGATCGAAGGGGGAGGGGTGTATCTCAACAATAAGCAAATTACAGACCCTCGCTTTACTATGGATGAATCTTGCCTCATTGAAAGCAAACTTTTTCTGTTGGCATTGGGTAAAAAGAATAAAATTGTAGTTCGAATCAAGTGATTTTTTCAGACATAATCGGTCGATTTCCCGAGAAATGAGAAAAAAAATCGAATTTAAATAAAATATTTAACAATATCCTTGATTGTAAAATCGAATTGGTTATTATAAAGAACTGATCCTTTTGGTTTTCCTTTGCCGGTGCAAGGTGATAAACCAAAAGAGGGCGTTGTTAGCAAATGTGCTTTATGCTAAAAATACTTGATTGAAAATCAAGAACATATGACAATGTGACCTAGAAGTTAACGTAAATAGCTTTACTGAAAAGCTGTACAAACTTCGGCAAACTATATCTCGTACCACTTTTGCACCTTTAAGAAGGAGTTCCCGGAATCATGAACGTAGACAAGAAAAATACAATGACGAAAAAGAAATTAATCAACTCAATTGCACAGGAAAAAGGCATTCATCCAAGTGATGTACGTCATGTTATCCAAGCATTTTTGGATAAAATGACCGATAGTCTGTCACAGGGCGAACGTCTTGAGTTCCGCGATTTTGGTGTTTTTGAAGTTGTTCGTAGAAAACAAAAAATCGGAAGAAATCCTAAAAACGCTTCAGTACCTATTATCATACCTGAGAGATTTGCTGTAAAATTCACTCCCGGGAAAAAAATGCGTAATGTTATTGAGACTCCGTTAGAAGATTAAAAAATATCGGACTCTTTATCCATACGTTTTTCGGTCGACCGTTTCTACATACGGTCATCCGGAAATGAGAATATAGTTTGTCGATTATAAAAGTTTGTCGTGACCGGCGCGCTTCTCTGAGACTTTTTCGCTCGTTGGTATATACCCTAGCTCTATCGGAAAATCTGCAGGCAACTTTCCTGTTGCCCCCGGATTTATCCCGAAAAGAGATACGTATATGCCGAGTCGTATGAGTGACTGAGGACGGCGCCGGCTATTCGATCCGTATTTTCTTTCCGGCAAAATCCTACTAACTATTTTTTAAAAGAGACCTCATGACTATAGCCGTATCAACACCCGGTTTTTCCGTTAATAATCCTGAGTTATTTGCCGGACACCCTTTAAAAATATTTAAGGGATCAATCTCTTCTCCGGTCTTAGAGGAAATTATCCGTCATCACGTTGATGATCTCGATGCAAAAGAAGTACACTCCACATTACAAGATATTACATGCCTCCTTCTGTGTAATCCGTCGGAATCTATTCCACCGCATTATTTGAACACCCTTTATTTCGGAGAGAAATCCGATCTAATCCGAACGTACCAAAAATTTTGCCTACTTCTTCTCAAAAATGATCGAAATAATGAAGCTCATGAAGAAAAATCCGGATCTTCCTGCAATTATGACAGACTTTCCGAAATAGAAAGGGGAGTCATCCTCTCCCTCTCTCTTAAATTTTCCGGAGAGTCGACTATCCGCGATGAAATAAAAAAAATCTGCGACAAAGAAAAAAAGTTACTCGATGCCTACGGAATCCCCTTAAAAGGTTTATTTGTAAAAGAAGAGGATTTCCGGTCAGCGGATTTCTATGCATGGAATTATCTTCTGTTTTTTTCTGCAGGGGTATTTTTAAACGAGCCGGAGCTTTTGCAAATCGCCGACAAACAAAGGGCATTCCTTAGAAACAAAGTTTCGGAATTCGAATATATCCGACCTCTTATCACTATCATTGAAGATGCTGTCCTTTCCGTATACATTTCCCCCTCAAATCTATCGGAATCGATTTTAGAACGAAAAATTAGCGATGCCGATTACGGACTTGCAGGATGGCGATCAGGAAAAAAAACAGCGATGTCTCTCTGCTACGGAGAAAAAACCGGATCGGGCTCTTATATGTTCAATTCTAATTTAGGAATTATCGTATTCGGACCACAATACCTCCCTTACGGAGATTGCCGCACTTTCGGAATAAAAACATGTCCGCCGGATCCCAAAAAATTTTCTAATCCTGAGGTGTCTTTTTCGGAGTCCGGATATAAAATGGCGGGTTACACCAAAATTCCGGGAAAAGAAAACGATCGATCTCATAACGAGCTGTGGATCGATATGCTTCAGGAATACAGAAACGGAACGCTGTATTTGGACATTACCTATTTGGGATATGAGACTCTGAAGGATTGTTCTTTTGCTTTTTACATTTCCTCCGAAACGTGTACCGTAGAAAAAAATCGAATCATCAATCCGAAATCTTTAGATCATTATTCCGGAATCCCTCAAAATATCGTATTTACCGGAGAGCATGATCTGTTCACCCTTTCTCCCGGTTTTACCTCCGGGACAATGGAGATAATTCCTTTGGGAGGGAATGACAATTTTTGGAAAGGGGATTTCCTTGTCGGATTCTCCATAGAACATGTAAATCAAAAATATAAATGGGAGATTAAAAGTCATGAATAGTTTGGATTTGTTTCGATCCCGCTTGGCAAAATTCTTCCGGGTCTTTATATTTAATGTATCCGATTCTTATTTATCTTTTGAAAACAACCTTCTGATCGGGAGAGTCTTTTAATGAATATACCGAAGCTTTTTGCTCTGTTTGCCCTTATTCTCTTTGGAATTATCGGAACCGTCGCTTTTATGAAAAGAGAGAAATCGGAACAATATGAAACCGTTATTATCCCTATTTCCGCCGCAGTTTCCGATCCTGTCGACATTAAATTAGAGCATGAAGTGCGCTCAGTAGAGGCCGGAAAAAAAGAATTTACTGAAAATCTTACTCCGATCATAGCCGTTAATGAAGAAATACAGGCGCCGAAAGTAAGCAGAGAAGAGCAACCTCCGGAAGCGGATCGTATTGAAGAGCTTTTTAGAAAAATTCCCCCTAAACTACCTATTGTAGAGACGATCACCTACAAAAGTAAAGTGGACTGGTTAAAAGGGCGGCCTGCATGGATTTCTGACTATGCGGGTCATTACAAAACTTCGAGACATTTTATTGCCAGAAGTCTGAACGGTAAGCGGGATTATTTTAAACAAAATGTGGCTCTCGGCGATCGTTTTAATGTGTTTAAACCGGATATCGACATCACTTTTTATCTGGTTATCGATACCGGACGCTCTAAAATGTGGTTCTATTATTACGATAAAGAGGCAAACGAAAAGGTTCTTCTTAAAACCTACGATGTGGGATTAGGAAGGGTAGACAATTCCCAAGCTTCAGGATTGCTGACTCCGCTGGGCCATTATAAGCTGGGAGAAAAAGTAGCCATCTATAAAAGTGATAAAATGGGTCTGTATAACGGCGAAAAAACGGAAATGATCCGGATTTTCGGCACGCGATGGATGCCGTTTGAAGAGGAAATTGCCGATTGTACCGCTCCTGCAAAAGGATTCGGAATTCACGGTGCTCCCCGAGTGGATAACGGCAGAGGAGAAAAAATTGAAGATGCAGGTTGTATCGGCAAATATGAAAGCGACGGCTGCATCCGTCTAAGAAGCGATGATGTAGAAGAGCTGTTCTCCATTGTGATCTCCAGACCGACACATGTGATTCTTGTGAAAGATTTTTTCGAGGCCAACGTTCCCGGAAACGTAAAAGGATAGGTTTATGGACACTTTGCCTCACGAGAAGCAAATATACGAATACATCAAAACAATTGAACATCTAAAAAAACAGAATAAAGACAATCCTCTGTTCAATAGCGAAATACAAAGGCTCGAACAAAAGTTAGAAGAGCTGAAAATTCGTGTATACTCCACCCTGGAACCATGGTCCCGTATACAAATCAGCAGGCACCATGCGCGTCCGCATACGCTCGGCTATATCGAAAATATCTGCGACAGCTTTCGTGAATTGCACGGCGATCGTTGTTTTAGAGACGATAGAGCTGTTGTGGGTGGTCTCGCTGTCATCGGCGGAGTAAAGTGCATGCTGATAGGTCAGGAAAAGGGGATGGATACGGAATCGAGAGTCGAACGCAATTTCGGTATGCTTCATCCTGAAGGATTCAGAAAGGCTCTTCGCTTAATGAAATTAGCGGAAAAATTTGATCTCCCCATCGTTTCCCTCTTGGACACTCCGGGCGCTTACCCGGGTCTTGAAGCGGAAGAACGGGGACAAGGCTGGGCTATTGCTATGAATCTTCGGGAAATGGCCAGGATTAAAACTCCGATCATTGTCATTTTGATCGGAGAGGGCTCCTCCGGCGGTGCTCTGGGAATGGGAGTGGGAGATGTGGTGGCCATGTTAGAACATGCTTACTACTCGGTCATTTCTCCGGAAGGCTGCGCCTCCATATTATGGAAAGATTCGGCAAAAAGCAAAGAGGCCGCAGCAGCGTTGAAACTAAACGCGGAATATCTATACGAACACAATATCATCGATGCCATCATCCCGGAACCGCTGGGCGGCGCGCATCATGATCCTAAAGTAATGTATGAAAGGGTAAAAACATTCATAATAGAACAAATTGACATCCTAAAAAGCATCTCTAAAGAACTTCTTATCGAACAACGTTATCTGAAATTCCGTTCTCAAGGAGAATTTTTTGAAAACAAAATTGAAGAATCCGAAACTCCGGATAAACCTTCCGATTCGAATACAAACTGATCTATACCGATGAAACAACTTCTCACTACTGTCTTCAAGACTTCGAAAATCAGAGGAAAAATTATTTTCTCGATCCTAATCATGATCCTTCTCACCGTATCTTCTCAATTAGAAATTTTTGCGTTGAGTATCATTACAAAAAAAACACAAACAATCTCATCAGAAGTGTCGAGTGAGGTGAGTGAAAATTATCAGACTGAAAGTGTCGTCGATCGTGTGACAAATAAAGTGAACGAATACTTTGATTTTGATGAAAATATTACCGGACTTGCTGCATTCCTTTTTTGCATCGCATTCCTCAAAGCAATCACCCTTTTTCTCTACCGATATAACACGAAAATCATCGCCATCACCGTTAGCAAAGATCTGAGAAGAAAATATTTTGAACATATTCAATCTCTTCCTATGAATTTCTACCAAAAAAATAATATCGGTAGCCTCTCATCAAAAGTAATCGTAGACTCTACATTAATTGCAGAAGCCGTCAACTCCTGTCTGGTCAATTACCTGCAAACTCCCTTTACCGTCGTCACCACACTCACTTTGTGCTTCCTGACCTCGCCGCAACTTTCCCTCATTATGTTTTTGGGATTCCCCCTTATCGTCTATCCGATCTTTTTTATCGCCCGGAGAATAAAGAAAATTTCGAAACAAATTCTTGCCAATCAGGAAAATTTTCTTTCTGTATTGGTCGATTTCATTTCGGGCATCCAAACGGTAAAAGTATTTTCTATGGAGGAATTCTCTCTTAAAAAATACAAAGAACATAACGAGAAATTAGCACATCTGGAAAAAAGAAGCGCGCGATACGACACCTCTTCACGACCGATTGTCCATACCATCGGAATGTCTTTTTTGGCGACATCCCTGATTTACGGTCTCTACATCTTACACATGAATATCTCCGAAGTGGTTTTTTTCTGTGGACTCCTCTACGTTTTTTATGAGCCGATCAAAAAATTCGCCGAAGAAAATAACCAGATTCAAAAAGGTGCTGCAGCAGCGGAAAGAATGTATGAAGTACTGGATCATAAACCGGAACAGGAAGATCCCCCTTATGCAAAATCCCTGATCTCTTTTAATGATTCCATAGAATTCAAGGACGTATGGTTTAAGTACGATGAGCGTTGGGTCCTCAAAGGGATAAATCTGTCGATTAAAAAAGGGCAAACCGTGGCGATCGTAGGGCCCACCGGCGCCGGCAAATCCACCATCGCACAGCTTCTTCCACGACTTTACGGAGTCAATAAAGGGAGCATTAAAATAGACGGGATTTCCGTCTCCGATTACACACAAAGATCCCTGCGGAATTCTATCGCCTACGTTCCGCAAAAATCTTTCCTTTTCATCGACACCATAGCCACCAATATCGCATACGGTGAAAATATTTCTCAGGAGCTGATCGAAGATGCGGCAAAAAAGGCTTATGCAGATGAATTTATCAGACGACTTGCAGAGGGCTATCAAACGGTACTGGCGGAAGCGGGGAAAGATCTTTCGGGAGGACAACAACAACGCCTCTCCATCGCCCGTGCCCTCGCAAAAAATGCTCCGATCCTCCTTATGGATGAAGCAACGTCGTCTCTCGATATGGTCAGCGAAAATACCATTCGTACTGCTGTGCGCAATTTAAAAGGACAGGTGACACAAATCATCATCGCACATCGGCTATCCACCATTGAAGATGCCGATAAAATTGTCTATATCGATGACGGATGCAAAATAGCAGAGGGTACTCGTGAAGAATTGATGATCTCTTGCCCGGAATTCAAACTGATGTGGGAGATGATGCATAAATCAAAAAAAACGGTCATGTCATGATAAAAAAAGATGCTATAGTCATTCATTCAGGGGGAATGGACTCCTCTCTGTGCCTTGCTCTGGCAGCTAAAGAATTCGGTCCGGAACATGTTCTCAGCCTCTCGTTTTCCTATTCTCAAAGGCACTCATCGGAGCTCATTCAGGCAAAAAAAATATGCTCCGATTGGAACATCGATCATGTAGTCCTCTCCATCGATTGTCTTCAACAAATTACAAACAATGCCCTTACCGATCAATCTCTAAAAATTGAACAGATACATAATCAGGCTCCGAACACTCTGGTTATAGGCAGAAACGGTCTTATGGCCCGACTCGGAGCCATCCACGCCAATAGCTTGGGTGCCCATATCATATTTATGGGAGTCATTGAAGTCGAAGGTGCTAATTCGGGCTATCGCGATTGTTCCCGTAAATACATGGACCTCATGCAGGAAATCCTCCGTATCGATTTAGACGATCCGAACTTTATTATCAGAACTCCGATAGTAAAAATGACCAAAAAAGAATCTTTGGAAGTAGCGGCCTCTTTGAATATTTTGGAGTATCTTCTGAACAATACGATCACCTGTTATGAAGGAATTCCGAAAGAGGGATGTGGTCTCTGTCCTTCATGTAAACTGCGAAATGAGGGAATAGCCCTCTACAAAAAAGACCGGCCGGATTTTTGCCCTTATCCTTCCAATTAATAAATGTTCTCGGTCATTGCTTTTCATATCGGTGAATTTTTAAAATAATTATTGCTCTTCTTGTCGGAAAATTGTATAAAACATTCTTTAAAATACTACCGGAGAGCTATTATGCTATTATGCCTAAAAAATTCTAACGGAATTTGTCCGGCACTCAATCGGCAAGAGTTTTTTTTCGAGATGCGCGGTTTTTATAAACATGTAAAAAATAATCCTTACTATAAAGGCACATCAAAAAAAATTCATGATCAGTCTTTTCGAAACCAAGCAATAAAAGAATTATATGAAAAATTTAATTCCGAAGTAAACCTATGGGAACGGGAAGTAACTCTGAATACACTTCCGGAACATCCGTTTTTTAAAAAACTCATAAAGCGAAAAACTGATATCGGATCAGACCTGCTCATTAAAAAACAAATCAAGGCTCGACGACGCCCTTCACAAATCAGGGCCTATCAAAATATCCCAAAATATTTTGAATGGTTATTGGAATTTCAATTAGCAAATAATCCGATTAAACTTTCCTCCGAAACTTTAAAGTTACATGATTTACATGAAAATATTTTTGATGTAATCCCTGAAGGATTTCTTCACTTAGAGCCGATTATTACAAAGCAGGAAATTTTTGATCCGGAATCACAAAAACAAATTGAATTTGATATCGTCAATTATACAGACAAAAAGGTGCATATTTCAAAAAAATTTCGAATTAGTATTAACCGGAAGTACCTATATGAATTTCATAGATTACATCCTATAGATAATCCTCAGCGGATCTATCTACACCCTAAAAATTGCCAAATGGCGGTATATGAATATTCAGGGAGGACTTACATTTCCTGGCAATATTTAAGTGCTATAAACCAAAATTTGGAAGATCATCACGTTTATATCGAGATATATGAAAAATATCTTGTAGCATGCCGTTCTCAAAAGAAAATCAGCAGGAAATGGAATGATAAGGTGTTGTCTCATATAGTAAAAGAATTGAGGAAGATATTCCCTCTTGAGTTTATTACCGCTCTTGATATCTCTATACAAAAAATACTGCTTCCACCTCATCAATTATTTTTTTGGATAAAATATTCTTTTAAGGGGCAGCTTTATAAGACACGTTGTTGGCTGGAAAAAGGCGAACACTTCATCATTTCAGCAAAATAATTAAAAATAAATCTTGTATTCCTAGTACAAAGTTTGTATATAAATATTCTTTTAAATACGATTGTAGGAGCTTTTAGATTATGGCATGGTGTATCGAACGTCCTTTAGGAAATTGTCCCGCTGTTTCCAAAGAAAAAATTTCTTCTCAACTGAACGGTTTGTATGAAATTGTAAAAAATAACCCTTCCGGCAGAATTTCATCGGAAAAAATTCATGATCGCTCCTTTCGAGACAAAGCGATAGAGGAACTATACCAAACGGTAAAGGATCCCATGACAGCGAAAGCTCGTTTAGAGTGGACAAATCAACTTCCCGAACATCCTTTTTTTAAAAAACTCATAAAAATAAATGAAAAGCGGGAGTTTGATGAAATCATTAAAAATATGGCTATTTCCTCACTGAGTATTCCGGATAAGATGCTTTTAGATGAATATCCGAATTTTTTTAATTGGCTATTAAATTTTTATGTTGTGAACAGCCCTATTCGTGTTTCTTCAGAGCCGCTGTCTTTAAAGGATTTAAATCCAAGTGTGCTTTCTATTATCCCTCCGGAATTTTCGGATGTAAAACCCACTATTATCCGAGAGAGTATTTTTGACCGGGAAACAAAAAAACACATGCATATTGATATCGTCAATTATACGAATAAAAATCTGTATATTTCACCTGCTTTAGAGATATATTTAGAAGAAAAATTTCTACATACATTTTCGATATATTTTCGCTCCCAATTTGAGGATTATTGTAAAGAATTCCGGTTGTATCCTCAGGACTGTCAAATTGTTGTATTTCCCTATTTCGGACAAATATACATAAGTAGGAAATATTTGGAGTCGAAAGATGAAACCTCCGGCGAACATCATATTTGTGTTAAAGAAACAGATAAATGTTTTCGGGTATTGGATTCACAACGACTTTATATTGAAGAACTGATTCCAAAATCAATGCCGCATATAATAAACCTGTTGAGTAAAAAATTTCCTGAGATCTCCATTACGGAAAATGATATATCCATAAAAGAAGTTTTGTATTGTGGCCCTACTGCAAGTCATTATCCTTTTAAAATTACTTATCTGTTTTCAGGAACAGAATACAATATTTTTTATGAAAATGGGAAAGATATTGAGGCGTATTATGAAAAGGATATAAATCCTTAAGAAAAGTTTAATTCGCGCAACATTAAGTTACTCTTATCTTTTCCTGTTGATTCGATTGTCAACCCAAAATTTTTGGAGCACCGGCCTTATGAATATATCCCAAATTTCACTTGAACACGTACGTTCTTTAGCAAAATTTTTTTATGAGAAAACAAAAGATAATCCCTGTTATAGAGGTCTTTCCGAAAAAATTCGTGACAAAACCTTTCGAGACGGGGCGATACAGGATTTATATAAAAAATTCCAATCCGAAGCCAATTTGACTGAACAAAAAATAGGGGATGAACTTGCAGAGAGTAGTTTGTTCACAGAAATGATCAGATTTGAACCGAACAATCCTTCAGACGAAATGATAAGGAAACATTTTGTTTGTAAGGCCTTACAATCGAAGAATAAGGAGGTGGCACCTCAATCTCAGGCATTCTTTAATTGGTCGGTGGAGTTTGCTGTTGCAATGTGCAGTGCTCGATTTTCTTCCGTTAAATGCAACTTAGATGAATTCATTGATTCTGTTATTCCTTATGAAATGCAGAACCTCGAACTAACGCCGATTATTCTGCGAGAGGTAATTATAGATCCGAAGAATGCAGAAAACAAGGCCTGTTTTACGATCATCAATTATACCGAATCAACTTTCTATATCTGCGAAAAATTTCAACTCTTTTTGAACGGCAGACCAATAGGTGACTCTAAAAAGTTTTCTGTACTTCCAAAAGACGGTCAAATTGCGATATTTGAATATTTCGGACAAACGTATATTTCCTTGAGGCAGGAAGGTGGGGAGGAACAACATATTTGTGTAGTCGAAATTGACAATCGCCTTCTCCCTTTTCCTTCGCGCAAAGAGGATATTCCCGAAATCGCTCCTAAATCAGTTTCGTATATAATAGAATATCTACATCAAAAATATCCTTCTCTTTCTATTCCGGATAGAGATATCTGCATTGAAAAAATTGTGTATCAATATCCGTTTACCCCGGCCCCTTTTGAAATTACTTTTAACCATACCGGGGAAGCAGGTACCGGTAGAGACATAATTTTATTTCCGGAAACCTTCACTATCGATGACTTGAATGAAACAATTCATTCTCTTATTCCAAAGGAAATGTATGATTCAATGCCGACGGTCATAAAACAGAGTATTTTTGATCCGGAGAATGCGAAAAACAAGATTTGTTTTACTATCATCAATTAT
>Ga0206889_1051_pt1 | contig 21174 bp, 20 predicted proteins | sample Alteio_BWOrgHeat_57_FD_153245 | JGI IMG/M metagenome (GOLD analysis project Ga0206889, IMG submission 153245) | Enriched cells from forest soil in Barre Woods Harvard Forest LTER site, Petersham, Massachusetts, United States - Alteio_BWOrgHeat_Nextera5 ... | reverse complement strand
CAGACCGGCAACAGCCGTGCAGTTTTTCGAGACATGGTTTACAACTTAAAAAAAGCTGATTGCAGTCCATATTGGCACAATTGTAATAATTTTCCGTGGAACTTTCACATTGACTGCAAACCCCTACAGATTCGGTTTTTTCGTCACCGATAGGAATAGAAAGTCGATCATCAAAAACAAAAAGTTTCCCTTTCCATTTCTTTGTCCCTTCCTGAAGACCGTAATTGATGATCCCCCCTTCCAATTGATACACTTTTTCGAATCCTTTTTCTTTCAGAAGGGCGGAATATACCTCACAGCGAATTCCACCTGTACAATACATCATCACAGGCGTTTTCTTATCGGTTGATTTTTCCAGTCTATCAGCGTAATCATTAAAATCCCGAAAGGTACTGCACTGAGGAAGCTCGGCTCCTTCAAAATGCCCTATTTTCCACTCATAATCGTTTCTTGTATCAATGAGAATACGATTTTTCTCTTCATCCAACATAGCATTCCATTCCGCAGGGGAAAGGTGCGTTCCTGTCCGGGCCATGTCCGCTTCCCGATCGATGGCGACGAGCTGTTTACGATACTTGACCGATTGTCTCGGAAAAACCTGCTCGTGCCAATAATGCAATTTAAATTGAACATCGGAAAACTCGGGGCGGGCATGCATCATATCCATATAAGCTGCGCCGTCTTCTTTCGATGCACTCATTTGGCCGTTAATGCCTTGCTCCGAAATATAAATTCTGGAGGTTATATCCCGATCTTTAAAAAAATCTTTATGATTTTTTACCTCCTCAAGGGGATTTTCCAATGTGACAAATTTATAGAAAGCTATGACAAGATAAAGGGGGTTTTCATCCATAAAATTATACGCCGTTTCATTTTTTCTAAAAGGGCATTATAAATTCCGGATCTATAATTATCAAGCAGTTGCTTTCGGAAAAACAGTCGGAAAATTCCGGGTAGAAAAAAACCGGTCTTTATGTTATGATAAATGTTTCAATAGTGCCGATCATCAGAGGAGATTATTATGGCGGAAAATATTTTACATTTAAATGATTCAAATTTTGACAGTGAAATCTCAAAGGGAGTTGCCCTTGTTGACTTTTATGCAGACTGGTGCGGTCCGTGTAAAATGATGTCCCCGGTTCTGGAAGAGTTGGCCGGTCAAATGAGCGGAAAGGTAAAAATTGTAAAAATTGATATCGAAGCTGCTCCTTCGACTACAGAAAAATATGAAGTGACCTCCATCCCTACCATCATCCTTTTTAAAGAAGGCAAAGAGGTGAACAAAGTAGTGGGAGTAAAAAACAAGGACGCTCTTAGAGCCATGATAGAAGAAATCCTATAGTTTGCTGTTATATCATCTTTTACGACTATTCAAATAGTCGTAAAAGAAAATTGCTGTTGACGCAAAGCTTCATAAAGGGCAATTCCGGCTGAAGTGGCTAAATTCAAACATCTGGCATCCGATAACATCGGAATTTTCATAAATTTTTCGGGCCAACGTTCAAAAAAAATATCGGGCAAACCGGTTGTTTCGGATCCGAATATCAACGCATCATCACTCGTGAATTTTCCCGAATCATAACTCTTTGTCGCTTTACTCGAAAAGAAATAGAAGGGCTTGTCGAAAGTTTCTAAAAAACTCTCCAAATTTTGTATTGTCGAAATAGGGACGTCTCCCCAATAGTCCAATCCAGCCCTTTTTAATTGGCGATCGGAAATGCTGAATCCCAACGGCTCGACAAGAATCAATTCTGTTCCGGTGACACTGCACGTTCTGACTATATTGCCTGTATTTTGTGGAATTTGAGGCTGAAATAAGATGATGATCATGAGAATCCTTTCTCTTTTAAAACTTAAAAAAATGCAATGCCCGAACAACCGGGCACTGCCTATTGAATTAACGCCGGAGAGAACCCGAAGAAAAATCGTCGGAATCATCATCATCGTCTTCCATGGCCAATGTGTCTTCATCGTCCTCATCTTCTTCATCAGCATTCGTAGTTCCTCCCTCATCGGGTGAATCTGCTTTGATGACTTCGATATCAAAAATTAACAGCGCATTAGGAGGTAATTGTCCCAAAGTCCCATACCCGAGGTCCGGATGAATAAAGAGACGTCTTTTTTCTCCCTCAGTCATTCCTACAAGCCCTTTAGTGAATCCGGGTATAGTCTGATCCAAAGAAATGGCAATGGGTCCGTTAGCATCGCGCGAACTGCCGAATGTGGTTCCGTCAAGATATTTTCCGGTATAATGAATGGTGGGTTTGCTGTGTGATTCGACCTTTTCTCCCTGCCCTTTACTAAGGACGAGATACTGAAGTTTTCCGGGTTCAATCTCTATAATCCCTTCGTTTTTGGCATTTTTTTCCAAGAATTCATTCGCAGCTTTGAGATTGTCCGAAGAAACTTTTTCAAATGCGCGCTGTTGTAATTTTACCATAGCTGCCTGATAGTCTTTATCGGACATAGGAGCCGGTTCATTTGCCGCACCTTTGTTAATTCCTCTAATGACGGCATCTTTATCAAAATCAGCGCCGGATTTTAAATTTTTTCCGATAAAATGTCCGAAAGCTTCCGAAATGAGAATGATGTCAAAATCATCTTTTTGCACGTTTTCTTCTTTTTCATTTATAGGGGCAGAAGCGGACAAGTTGACACCGGATAAAGCTGTCAGACATGCGGTGAATATACAAAAAATCTTCCTGTTCATAAAATAATTTTTCCTCCGATTTACCGTGATAGAAGCTACAATCTAGAGAAAGTGCCAATATTCTGTCTACGGAAAAAATAAAATTTTTATGGGTATAAAAAGAAAAAAACCGAGAGAAAGGATAACATGATCCGTTCTCTCGGCTGTATATTCATAAACTCTTCAAAGAGAGTTAGAAAAGATGTTAGTAAGTGGAACAGTTTCCTGATGCACAGGATGAGTTCGCGTAGTTATTTCGGGAATGATGTCTTCTTTGAGAAGAGTTTCCTTCATAACGACCGAATGATCCGCGATCATTTCTACCGGACATTCCGTAATCTCTGTGACCGCAACCGCTATTGCAGCTATCCATGCAAGGAGTAGAGTATGTATCTCCGCAAGGTGCAGCTACTGCAGGAGTAGGGCACGATACGCATTTTTTCTCTACGTATTTTTTAGCTACATATGTACATTTATTTTCAGTGGTGTATCTTTTACGGTATTTAGTTTCATAAGTATAGTAATACTCAGGAACTTGTCTGCAATATGTTTTTGTGTAATATTGGTTTGTATAACGGCAACATTTTTTTGCAACCTGATAAGGTTCAGTGTGACACTTTGTTTCACAATGGTATTTAGGAACATACTTAACCATAGGACAATAGCAGACGCATGGTCCGCATGGTTGCCCGGAACAGTCATCCATACATTCCCGGTCAGCATGTCCTGCTGATAACGGCATAAAAAAAGCTACGCCGCATAATGAAAATATAAAAAATATAGACTTAATCATAACACCTCCATGTGCTGAAATATGCTATAAATTTAGAGATATCACATCAAAATATTTATTGAAAATTAATATAGACTTTTTTTGTAAGTTATTTATTATAAGTTACTTGTGTATTTTTCACAAACGTGTCGCAGTTAAGGAATTAGAATCAGGACGGATCGATTACGACTGAGACTTATCCTCTTAAAATTTTTTGAATCTTTACAAAAGGTAAAAAAAATTTGCTATTTATAAAGCTTCCGGTTTACGTTAAAAAAAACTTTGCCGAGGGAAAGATGAAACAATTTTTTATCCTGATGTACATCTTTTTAGTGAGTGCTCCCGAATTTTCCCAAGCGATGACCGCGGGTTTCGGATTCGATTTTAGTGAACCTATTGATGTAGATGCATTTAACCCCAAAAATATGGGGACTCTCCAAGGGCGTGTAGCCGAAGTCCTGCAAATTCCCAAAACTACCGGAATGGGGAATATAGTCATCGTAGGCTTTGAATATGAACATGGTATGATCTTTGCCATGCTCGGTCCTGATTGGTATATGAAAAATCAGGGTGTTGAAATCAAAAAGGGCGACTATCTCATTGTTCGTGGGTCAAAAATAAATTATCACGACAAAGTCATTATGATGGCTACAGAAATTACCTATAATGACAAGGTCATTCCTCTCAGAAATAAGGTGAACGGACGCTCTGAATGGAGTGAATGGAGAAAAGACGAGGGGCTCTTCTACAAAAATTATAGTCTGTAGTACAATAAAGAATTAATTAACTGAAAATAATCAATTTAAGTAAGAAGAAATTGAGCGCGCGCAGCGTTTGGAGTGCGGTGACTTGTCACCGCTTTGCCCTCGACTCGACTTGTCGAGGCGTTTTAAGCGATATTTTGTATTTATAGATATTCAGAAATTCGTTCTCTAAATTTTGGTTAACCTAAATACTTCAGGTTGAAAATTGTATTACAAATCGGCGATTCTTATTGTTCTTTCTTTTTTTCTTGTCGCGTTCGGACAGCCGGCGTATTTGCCTTACTTCGGACTTATCTCGGCAGCTTTTGGATTTGCACTTTTTTTTATTCCGGTACTTGAGAGTGTGGGGAAAAAGAAAAAATTTTGGTTGGGAACCGGCTGGTTTTTCGCTGTACAACTGGTGCAGCTTTCCTGGTTTATTTCTCATCCGTACAGCTATATTTATCCTGTATATTTTCTTGTTTGCTTTGCAATGGCCGTTCAATTCGGATTTATTTGTACTTTAATTACTTATGAAAATATTTCGTCCGTGATCAAGGTGATAGCTATCGCCTCGTGTTGGGTATTGATGGAGTGGATACGGCTTTTTCTTCTTTCCGGATTTTCTTTCAATCCGATAGGACTTGCTTTAACCGGAAGTGTATACACGATGCAGTCCGCCGGTCTTTTTGGTATTTATGGACTTTCATTTTGGATTATGGTTGTAAATCTTTTTGCTTTAAGAGCTTATGTTTATCAATCCGGAATGCCTTTCTGTATCTGGGGAATTTTGGCTTTAGCCCCCTATATTTTCGGAATTGCCCACTATCAAATCCGGGCAAAAGAACTTTTATCGAATCCCGGCACTATTGAAGCAATTCTTGTGCAAACGGCATTTCCTATAGAGGAGACTCTCCATTTTCGAAATAGAGATGAGTTTGTTTTATATGTGACGGATGAGTGGAAAAAAATTCTGGGGCTGATCAAAAAACAAAAGGGGAAAAAAACGGATTTGATTGTTCTTCCTGAGTTTGTTGTCCCTTTCGGAACCTATACCTTTATGTACCCTCTCGATGTTGCGAAGGAAGCTTTTGAAAAAAATTTCGGTCCGGAAAGCCTGCAATTTTTGCCTCCGGAGATTTTTCCAATGGTCAAAAAAAATCCGGACTCCTCCTCTTCATGGGTCAGCAATGCCTATTGGGCGCAGGGAATAGCCAATATTTTTGATGCTCCGATTTTATTAGGATTAGAGGATGTCGATGAAGATGAATCGGGAGAGCGGAAATATTATAGCTCTGCCATTTTTCTAAAACCGCAAAAAAAAGAATGCCGAAGGTGAATCACCGGATTATCTTTCTTTTAATGCAGAGCGCTATGAAAAAAGGGTCCTCGTTCCGATGGGAGAATATATCCCTTTTGAGTTTTGCCGCAATTTAGCGGCTTCCTATGGAATCGGAGGCTCCTTTACTTTCGGAGAAGAAGCCAAGGTGTTGCGGACAGAAAAATTTCCTTTCGGAGTATCTATCTGTTATGAAGAAACTTTTGGGAATATGATGCGGATGAGCAGACAAAACGGCGCAGAGGTACTTGTCAATCTTACAAGTGATGTATGGTATCCGGATTCTACACTGGCAAAGCAACATTTTGATCATGCGCGTATCCGGACTGTAGAGGCAGGAATCCCTTTGTTGCGCTCGTGTAATACGGGAATCACATGTGGAGTCGACAGTCTCGGCAATGTGGTAGCAGATCTGCCGGAATACGACTCTTCAGGAAATTGGAATGCTGATTCGCTGTATGTTTCGGTTCCTAAATTTCATTATAACACTCTTTATTCCCGATTAGGAGATGTTCCTATCATCGGTTTTTGTCTAATCGCTTCTTTGGGACTGTTTTTTAGACGACGTCAATAAATGACGATGTGATAAGCGGGAGAGGATTCCGGATTTAAAATTAAATGGGGAATCACCCCCAAATCGGCACATCCGCGGCAAATCGTGAGAACTCCTATAAGACAGGCGAAGATTCCGATCAAAGTATCGTAATGTTGTTTAAATCTATACAAAAGCCTTGTAGCCTCCATCGATAAAAGCAAAGCAGGAGTTGTCAATAGGGCAAAAGCCATTCCGTTGAAAAAACCGGCGACTGCATATCCGTACAAGGCACAGGCGGAAAATACGATGACGGTCTGTCCGCACGGAAGGAAAATGGTGAAGAATCCAAACAGAAATGTGGCTCCGGGAGTATCTTTCATGATCAAAACAGAAATTTTGCGATGAAATGGGGCCAATTGTTTCGCAATCTTCCCTTCAAACGGCAATTTTTTTCCGGTCAGATAAGAGATTCCCAAACAGAAAATAAGTGTACCGAAAAAAATACCTGTGGCTCCGGAAATATGCAACTCCTGCATCAATACTCCGAAAACAGATCCGATTCCCCCCGCGAGTAATCCGGCTAAGGAGAAAGACAAAATTCTGCCGAAAAAATAAAAAACCCGATAGCGATGTTTTCCGATCATCATGACTAAAGGGCCGCACATACCGATACAATGGATATTTCCAAAAAGATAAAACGGCAGCATAGAAAGAAAAAGGCTCATCGCTATTCCTTGAATCGGGCGCCGTCGGATTCATTGATCTCAGGTGAACGGATCTCCAATATTTTTGACATCGTCAGTCCAATGGCTCCTGATTTTCCTGTATTGGCATAGAAAAGTACAGTGACAAGGACGCTAAGGAAAAGAAAAAAAATGAGAAGTAAAATCTTTTGAAAAATTCGGTTTCCCGACTTAACTTCCGCTAGGTTCATGGTCGTGTTCCGAAGTAAAAGGATTGATCAGGCCCCATTTTTTACAAAGAGCATTATATGTACCGTTTTTTATAGCCTCTTTCAATCCTTCATCAAACAGATGCAATACATAATCGGATTCATTGGATTGTTTTGCAACCAGACGAAGACCGAGATCGGAAAGAGGAACGGAGACTATTTTAAATGCTCCTTTATGGAAAGTATCAATATAAGTATTTGCCTGCATGACAGGAAGTAATATTCCGTCGATTCCGTTGCGATAAAGGTCTGTGAAGGCTTCGGTCATATTTTCATAAGGCTTATAGAAAGATTTATAGCGGCCGATATTGATGGAGATATTGGGATTGGAGGGGATTCCGATTACTTTATCCGACATTTGATCAAAAGAGGTAATTGTAGATTCTGTCGGTACAATAAGGACGGGTCCTACGAAGAAAAAAGTGTCGGAAAAATTATAGATTTGATTGTTCTCGGGATTCGGCATGAGAGAAGAAATGATGGCGTTATATTTCTCTGACTCCAAGCCTTCAAAAATTGCATTGGCACTTACCGAAATGAGTTGGAGTCGTACACTTTTTTCTTGGGCGATATATAAAAGAAGATCGTTAGTAAATGCTACGACACTTTTTTCTTTACCCATCAAATCAAGGGGATACCAACTGGGATCTCTTGCTATAACAAAAATTTTAGAGGGGTCATATCCCGGAGTATTAGAACAGGAACGAATACCTCCCCACAGAACAACAAGGCTAAAAAGAGCAATAATGATGCCCCCGGCTTTATTGACCGGAATAATTTTATTTAATTCTTTGATGATGTCGTCGATTTTCCCCATTTTCACTCCCTAAGCTATGCCGTCCGGTGCTCTGATACAGATACCGGACGGATTTCATTTTATGGATTGAAGACTATTAAATCTAACTGTTTTATTGATTAGATTTCATCTGAGCGTTAAAAAAAAATCAGATAAGATGGTTGAGATAAAAAAAATGATCGGGTACTCTCTACACAAAATTATAAATATAGTTTGAACACAGGGTGTTGATGCAGGAATCTGACTGTTCTTATGTACCGGCAAAAATTATTCCGGAAAACGGAGAGACGTTTTCAGGATATTGTTCTCCGTTAAATCAGGGTCCCGTTTCCGGGGAAATTGTGTTCACAACCGGAATGACCGGATATCCTGAAACGCTTACCGATCCTTCTTATTGTGATCAGATTATCTGTTTCACCTATCCTCTTATAGGCAATTACGGTGTTCCGAATAAAAAATTTTGGGAGTCGGAAAGAATCTATGCAAAAGGGGTTGTCGTTTGTGAAGTAGGAGACAGTCTGCATCATTATGAGGCGGAACAATCTTTACTTTCATGGCTCCGGAGTCAGAATGTTCCTCTTATGCGAGGTGTCGATACAAGGGCTTTGACTAAAGTCCTTAGAAAAGAAGGAACTATGCGCGGAGTCATCACCACGTCGGAAGATCCGTACACATACCCGGCCTTACATTCGACTCATCCGGTATCGAGAGTTTCTATAAAAGAACCTAAAATATATAAAAATCCGGCCGCTAAAAAAATTATCTACGCTATAGACTGCGGAATGAAAGAAAATATTATCCGTGCATTATCGACTTTCCCTATCGAAATCCGCCGTGTTCCCCATGATTTTGATTTTACCGATAAGGAATTTGACGGAGTCTTTATCTCTAACGGTCCGGGAGATCCGAGAGAAGCTTCCCAAACAATCGAAATCATCCGAAAATTGCTCCTCAAAGAAAAACCGATCTTCGGCATTTGTCTCGGCATTCAAATTCTTTCGCTGGCAGCAGGAGGGAATACCTACAAACTTCCTTTCGGTCATAGAGGTCATAATCAACCTTGCCTCGATACGGTTTCACAAAAATGCTATATCACAAGTCAGAATCACGGATATGCCGTTGAGGCGGAATCCCTTCCGGATGATTGGACGGTAACGTTCCGGAATCTCAATGATCACTCCGTTGCAGGAATAGCGCACAACACAAAACCTTTTTTTGCTGTCCAATTTCATCCTGAAGCCGGACCGGGCCCGACCGATACGCAATGGCTTTTTGAAAAATTTTATCAAATGCTTTGAAAAAAGGAATATCTCAATTGTCTGAAATACAATCGAAACTCGGAAAAATACTGATTCTCGGATCGGGAGGGCTGCGCATAGGTCAGGCAGGTGAATTTGATTACAGCGGTTCTCAAGCTATTAAAGCTCTTAAAGAAGAGGGGCATCTGACTGTTCTGATCAATCCGAATATTGCCACTGTACAGACCGATAGCGATATGGCTGATGAGGTGTATCTTCAACCTCTTAATATAGAGACTGTTGAGAAAATCATTGCGAAAGAGAAACCGGACGGTATCCTCCTCAGTGTAGGGGGACAAACAGCGCTCAATCTTGGTTTGGAACTGGATGCCGAGGGTATCTTAGAGAAATACAACATAAAAGTTTTGGGCACTCCTGTAAAAGTGATCAGGGTAACCGAAGACAGAGAGCTGTTTAAATCGGCATTAAAAGAAATCGGAGTAAAGACAGCGATCAGCAAATCGGTCAATACAATTGAAGATGCTTTGAAAGTGGCGACTGAAATCGGATATCCTTTGATGGTCCGTTCGGGATTCTCTTTAGGAGGGCTCGGATCCGGATGTGTGCGAAACGATCGCGAATTAAAAATAAAAGCAGGAGAAGCTCTTTCAGGTGCGCCGCAAATTTTAGTGGAAGAGTATCTGGAAGGCTGGAAAGAGGTAGAATACGAGGTTGTAAGGGATAGGGCAGACAATACAATTACTGTCTGCAATATGGAAAATTTTGATCCGATGGGCGTCCATACGGGAGAAAGTATCGTCGTCGCTCCTTCACAAACCTTGACCAATTTTGAATACCACATGCTTAGGGAAATCGCGGTAAAAACAGTCCGTCATTTAGGTATCGTAGGGGAGTGCAATATTCAATATGCGTTAAATCCTCAAGACGGCGACTATCGTGTAATAGAGGTCAATGCGCGCCTTTCCCGTTCCAGTGCTCTCGCTTCAAAAGCCACCGGATATCCTTTAGCGTTTGTCTCTACAAAACTTGCATTAGGAAAATGTTTACATGAAATAAAAAATGCAGTCACCGGAAAAACAACGGCATTTTTTGAACCGGCATTGGATTATCTGGTTGTCAAAATGCCTCGCTGGGATATCCAAAAATTAAAAGCTGCTGATCGATCCATAGGATCTGAAATGAAAAGTGTCGGGGAAGTGATGGCAATAGGTCGTACTTTTCCCGAGGCTTTGCAAAAAGCCCTCAGAATGATCAATATCGGAGCACAATCCCTACTGTTGCATAATCATACGATCAATAATCCGGAAGCTGAAATTGTAAAACCGACCGACAGGCGACTTTTTGCTATTGCACAATTTATGGCTGAGGGAGGTACCTCGGAAGAGGTTCATCGACTTTCAAAAATCGATCGATGGTTTTTAGATCATCTATCTCTCTTAGTTTCTTTTGAGAAGAATATCGCACAGGAATCTTTTACCGATGCGATTTTGCTAAAAGCTAAGCGTCTCGGATTTTCCGATAAAGTATTGGCCGCAAGATTGAAGTCTAATGAAGAAAGTATCAGACAATTGCGTCTTCAAAAAGGAATTTGTCCTTTTGTCAAACAAATCGATACTTTAGCCGGTGAATTTGAATCGGAAACTAATTATCTCTACCTGACATATCACGGAGAAAGGCACGATATTCTCCCTTCAGAAAAAAATCCGGTCATCGTTTTGGGATCGGGCCCTTATTGCATAGGCTCTTCGGTAGAATTTGATTGGTGTGCCGTCAATATTGTAAAACAATTTCGGAAAAACGGTGAAGAGACGATCATTATCAATTCCAATCCTGAAACTGTCTCAACGGATTTTGATGAATCCAATCGCCTTTATTTTGAAGAACTGAGTTTAGAAAGAATTCGCGATATTGCCGATTACGAAAAAACAAAAGGGATTGTAGTAAGTGTGGGAGGGCAAATTGCCAATAATATGGCTCTGCCTTTGCATAATGCGGGTTATCCTATCATCGGTACAGATCCGTCTTTTATCGATATTGCGGAAAACAGACAAAAATTTTCGGATTTATTGAATAAAAGAGGCATCGATCAACCGGATTGGGAAGAAATTACCACGATAGAAAAAGCCCTCCTTTTTGGAAAAAGAGTGGGTTATCCTCTTTTGGTTCGTCCGTCTTATGTCCTTTCAGGTGCTGCCATGAATACGGTATACGGCGAAGAGGAAATGGAGGAATTTTTGCAAAAAGCTGCAGTGGTTTCTCCGGATTATCCTGCAGTCATCAGCAAATTCATTACGGATGCGAAAGAACTCGAAGTAGACGGTGTGGCCGATAAGGGTGAAATCATTATTGAAGCGATGACAGAGCATGTAGAAAATGCAGGAGTACATTCCGGAGATGCCACCATTGTCATTCCTCCGCAAAGATTATATCTGGAGACAATTCGACAAACAAAAAGAATTACAAGGTCCATCGTAAAGGCTCTCCAAATAACAGGTCCGTTTAATATCCAATTTATCGCCATAAATAATGAAATAAAAGTGATTGAATGCAATGTGAGAGCGTCCCGCTCATTTCCTTTTGTTTCTAAAACAACGAATCATAATTTCATCGCAATTGCTGCGGATATTATGCTGGGGAAACATAAAATAATTCCCTATGAAACTTTGGAACTTGATTATGTAGGAGTAAAGACTCCGCAATTTTCCTATAGCCGATTAAAAGGGGCAAATCCTGTCGCTCATGTAGAAATGGCTTCTACAGGTGAAGTGGCATGTTTAGCCGACACATTTCCTGAGGCTTTTTTTATGTCGTGGCTTGCTACCGAACAAAAAATTAAAGGAAAAAGAATTCTTGTCTCTATCGGCGGCGATAAAAAGGTAAAAATTTTAGAGTATATGCGCTCTCTTGAAGAGGACGGATGGGAAATTTTTGCAACGGAAAATACATACGAATATCTCACTTCCCGCGGTATAGGGGTACATTTTCTCTATAAAGCAGGCGATGGAATGGAGCCGAATATTGTGACTGCGATCACCGACAGGAAATTAGATTTGATTATCAATATTCCAAGAGCTCTCTCTCAAAAAAACACTGTCAGTGACGGATTTAAAATCCGCCGTCTTGCTATCGATCATCATATCCCCTTGATCACAAATCTTCCGGTGGCGCAGATGTTCCTTCAGTGCCTTTGTAAAATTGATCGTAAAAATATTGCTATCCGCTCGGTTAAAGAATTTATTGCAGGAATTAGGTGAAAATATGCAGGTACTGCCGGATCATCAGTTAGAGGAAATGCCGTCGGAAATGTCTTTCCGCGGACGGAGTATTTTAGCTATAGGGGATTTATCAAAACAGGAAATTCTCTCTATTTTAGAAACCGGAAAACGATACGAACATTGTGATTGTAGTAGCTTTTTGAAGGGAAAAATTCTTGTGAATTGTTTTTTTGAATCTTCTACAAGAACAAGATTGTCTTTTGAATCGGCCATGCATCGTTTGGGAGGCAATGTAATAGGTTTTTCCGACTCTTCCATGATTTCAGTGAAGAAAGGGGAAAGTTTATACGATACAATGAAAATTGTAGAAAATTATGCCGATATCATCGTCATCAGGCACCCTTTAGAAGGGGCAGCACAAAGAGCGGCGGAATCAGTAAATATCCCTGTCATCAACGCAGGTGACGGCGCCAACGAACATCCGACACAAACATTACTCGATCTCTATACAATACAAAAAACTCACGGTACTTTGGAAAATCTTTCTATCGCTATGGTAGGAGATCTAAAACACGGAAGAACAGTGCACTCTCTCGCTAGAGCTTGTGTGCATTTCGGTATCCGCCTCTATTTTGTTTCTCCCCCCATGCTCGAAATGCCTCGCGAAATATGTAATTTTTTAAGGGAAAAAGGGGTGAAATTTTCTTTTCATCGCAATATAGAAGATATTCTCAAAAAAATCGATGTTCTGTATATGACCAGAATTCAGGAAGAGCGTTTTGTCGATAAACAGGAATATTTGAGCGTAAAAAACTTATACAGACTTACCGACGCGCATTTTGACGAGGTGAAAGAGAATCTCAAAATTATGCATCCTCTACCGAGAAATGACGAAATCGATGTCTCAGTCGACTCTACAAAATATGCAGTGTATTTTGATCAGGCTTTAAACGGATTACACATCAGAAAGGCTCTTTTGGCAATGCTTTTAGGAAAATAGGGGTATCATGGTTCGAACAGTTAAAACTCTTGCCGTCGCAGCCATCAAAAGCGGGACGGTCATCGATCATATCGAAGCAGGACGTGCATTAAAAATTTTGAATCTCTTAAAACTGACAGGTAATCATCGTCAAATTATGATCGCCATGAATTTACCGGGCGGCTCACAAAAAATTAAAGACATTATAAAATTAGAGGGCATGCGACTCACTGATGTACAGGAAGAGAAAATCGCTGTCATTTCGCCGGAAGCCACGATCAATACAATCGAAGAGTATGAAGTAATCGAAAAAAAACAACTTATTTTGCCCACTTTCCTCCAAGGAATCATCCGCTGTCCTAACGGAGAATGTATCTGCAATCATGATAGAATGGATTCATTTTTCTTTATAGAAATTCACTGTAAAAATATTCGCTTTCGATGTAAATATTGTAGAAAATATTGCCCGGATAATTTGGTATTTCCTGAATAAGTGTGATCAATACTCAAGGAAAATAAATGCTGACAATAAAAAATGTACAAACATTAAAAGGATTCACCGAAACGATCACAATAGAAAGTGATGAATTCCGGACCATTGACGGAAAAGGAAGTCTCTTGCTGATTCCGGCTTTAATCGATCCCCATGTACATTTTCGGACTCCCGGGGCGGAACATAAAGAAGATTGGTGTTCGGGAGCAGTGGCAGCTATAAGAGGAGGAATTACGCGGGTATTCGATATGCCGAACAATACTCCCGCTTGTGTCACTCCGGAAAATCTCCAAAATAAAATTAATCTGATCGATGAACAATTGAAAAAAGCCGGAATTCCTCTACGCTACAACCTTTATTACGGCGCTGATCAGGAAAATTTAGACTCTTTAGGAAAAGTAGCAAAAAATGTAATAGGATTAAAAATTTACATGGGATCCAGCACAGGCGGCCTTGTAATGAACGATCCGGAAACTCTGGAGAAAGCATTTCGATTAGCCGGTCATGAAAATGTTCTTGTCGCTGTTCATGCCGAAGACGAAGAAATGCTGGAAGCAAATAAGAAAAAACATCGAGGCAACACAGATCCTTCTGTTCATTCGATCATCAGAGAAGAAAAAGCTGCTTTAAAAGCAACAATGCAGGCAATCGATCTTGCAGAAAAATACGGAACGCAACTTGTCATTTGCCATACGAGCACAAAAGAAGAATTAGATGCGATTCGAGCAGCAAAAAAAAGAGAACTTCTTGTGTATTGTGAAGTATGCACACACCATCTTTTTCTAAATACAGAAGATTATGGAAGATTAGGGTCTTTCGGAACTGTAAATCCTCCGTTAAGAAATAAAATTCACTGCGATGCTTTATGGGAAGGCATTCGCGACGGAACAGTAGATTTTTTAGGAACAGATCATGCTCCTCATACCCGAGAAGAAAAATCAAAGTCTTATCCCGAAACTCCTTCGGGCTTTCCGGGCATCGAAACGATGCTTCCTTTACTTTTAAACGCGTATCATGAGAAAAAAATCAGTTTAGAAAAAATTGTTTCTTTAACTCATATCAATATCGAACAAATTTTTGGCTTAGAACGTAATCAGGACTTTGTTTTAATTGACTTAGAAATGAAAAAAGAGGTAAAAGCAACGGAGTTAAAGACGAAATCACGTTGGTCTCCTTACGATGGGGTTGTTCTTAAAGGTTGGCCTCTCTATACTATATTGAAAGGAAAGGTGTATTCGTGCTTCTGACACAAAAAAAACAACCGGAATTACTTGATTCTTCATTTTTTCTTCAGAATCCTCTTTATAATATATCCAAAAGCTATATAGAAAATGCAGAATACGGCCCTTTTTTTTCAGGAGATATTCCCGAAAGGAAAATAATTTCTCCGGATAATTTTATAGATTTTTTAGGATATAAAGTCGCATCAAAAATAGGTATACCCGCAGGACCTCTCCTCAATGCTAAATGGATCTCTTTAGCGGGTCGTCTGGGATTCGATATTCTCTGCTATAAGACAATTCGGAGCTCGGAATTTAAAGGTCATCCTCTTCCCAACATGGTATATGTAGAGGTCAATTCTCCTCTCATACCGGGAAAACTGCCTCCCTACCTTACATTAAAATCGGAAATCCCCCGTAATATTCATGAAATTGCAGTCACAAATTCATTCGGAATGCCTTCACGATCTCCTGAATATCTTATCGAGGATATTGCCAAAGCAAATAAATCTCTTGCTCCCGGTAAAATTATGATCATTTCAGTAGTGGGAACTCCGCAAAAAACGGGATTCTCCGGATTCATACAGGATTTTATCAGAGTTTCTCTTCAGGCCGTCGAATACGGAGCCAAAATTATCGAAGCGAATTTCTCATGTCCGAATGCCTCAACCTGTGAAGGCGAATTATATACTGATCCTGAACGGGTATTCGAAGTGACGAAAAAAATTGCCGAAGCAATAGCTCCGATCCCTCTCATTATTAAAATAGGGACGTTTACCGATCCTGATTTACAGGAAAAAGTCCTTATTGCAATCGCAAAAGGGGGCGCAAGGGCTGTTTGCGGAATCAATACTATCGGAATGAAAGTACTCAATAATCAAAATTTTCCTGCATTGGGACCTGAAAGAGCGACAGCAGGTATCTGCGGTAGTCCTATACGCCGGGCAGCTCTCGATTTTATAAAAAATTGTACCGAAATAAATAAAAAGCAATCTTTATCTCTCACCATAATGGGAACGGGCGGAGCAATGCTTTCTGAGCATTTTTCCGAATTTATCAATGCCGGAGCTGATGTTGCAATGACTGCAACAGGAATGCTTTGGAATCCATACATGGCAGCGGAGTATCATCAAAAGGAATATAATGGAAATCAATGATTTAATTTTGCGTTTATACGATATAGATGCGATAAAATTCGGAACCTGTACCTTAAAATCGGGTATTGAGTCTCCTTTTTATATCGATTTAAGACTTGTTCCTTCTTATCCGCTTTTGTTAAAGGCGGTCTCAGAAGAAATGTGGAAAAAAATTGCACATCTCGATTTTGAAGTGCTTTGCGGAGTCCCTTATTCGGCTCTTCCTATCACAACAACAATCGCGCTTCTTCATAATAGGCCCATGATTATGAAAAGAAAAGAGATAAAAGAATACGGCACTAAAAAAGCGATTGAAGGGGCTTATAAATCCGGACAACGGTGTGTCATTGTGGAAGATTTGGTGACAACCGGTATGAGCACTATCGAAACAGGAGAGGCTTTGAAATACGAAGGGCTGATTGTGAAAGATGCCGTTGTACTTGTCGATCGTCAACACGGAGCGGAACAAAATCTAAAGGACAGAAAAATGACTCTTCATTCTGTCATGACTATTTCTGATATTGTCTCTACACTTACTTCAGTCGGAAGAATCAGCACCGATGAAGCTGCAAAAATAACCTCTTTTGTTCAACATAATCCAAGGCCGGTTTTATTATGATGTCAACTTCTACATCACTTTCTCTCCCTTATCTGCAAAGGGCACATCTCACAAAAAATTCTGCCGGGAAAGAGCTTTTTCGGATTATGGAAGAGAAGAAATCCAATCTTGCTATAGCCGCAGATGTAATAAATAAAAAAGACCTCCTGTCTATAGCAAAAGCATTAGCTCCTCACATTTGTATTCTTAAAACTCATATCGATATGCTTCACGATTTTGAGCCGAATCTGTTACAGGAATTAAAACTATTGGCAAAAGAAAATAAATTTCTTATCTTAGAAGATAGAAAATTTGCCGATATCGGAAAAACAGTAGAACATCAATATGCAAAAGGAATATACAATATCGCAGATTGGTCCGATATGGTCACAGTCCATTCAGTAGCAGGTCCGGGAACAATTGAGGCTTTACAAAAAATCGGTTCCCCTCTAAACAGAGGTATACTTCTTCTTGCTGAAATGAGTCCTAAAGGATCTCCTGCCACCGGTTCTTATACGGAAGCTACAATACAAATGGCAGAAAAATACCCGGATTTTGTCACAGGATTCATCTCGCAAAGAAAATTATCGGATCATCCTCATATCATTCATATGACTCCGGGAATTCACCTGAATGTCGTTTCAGGAGCATTTGATCAACAATATCGATCTCCCGAAGACGCTATCCTACACAGTGGTACAGATGTCATTATCGTAGGCACAGGAATTTTACATAGCGAAAATCCGGTTAAAACAGCAATCGCTTATAAACAAGCGGGCTGGGATGCATACCAAAAACGAATTAATCCGTAAAAGGAGTTAAAATCGCGCAGCGTTTAGAGTGCGATGACTTGTCACCGCTTTGCCCTCGACTCGAGTTGTCGAGGCGTTTTTAAAAGTTTAGAGATTAATTTTTAAAGGAATTTTTGAATATCTACAAACACAAAATATCGATTTAAATACATCGACAAGTCGAATCTAGAAAATCTGTTTTAACCAAGGTAAAAATATGGTATATTTTAACTCTATAAAATCGGCCACCTCTCTTTTAATGGATGACTATCTTCCTGTGGAACAATATGGGGAAATTAAAAACCTGACTTCCGACGTTAATTATGTAGCAGCTGTATTTGCTAAAGAGGGATCTTTCGTAGAAGAGAAGACAATGTGTTTTTGGGATCTATTCACCGGAGGTGCTCCGAATAAGAAGAAATATATGACAAAGTTTTATTCGGGTCTTGTGATGCAAAATCATTCTGACGGTTGTTTTTTTACTGACAAAACCCTGACCGGTTCTGTGCTTGGTTACATTAACTCTCAAACTTGCCATACACAAGAAATTCCTTATACCGGAATGCCGGATCTCAGTGTTGAAAAAGAAAAAGGCGCTACAGTCGGCAAAAACGGAAAGACATGTAAATTGCTGTTTTGGGATCTTGTCACGATGCAAGATGTATCATCTATCCGGATGGATTTTCAACAGCGTAACTTATGTGCAATGGTTCCTTCTGAATCAAATTTAGCGGTAACGCTGCAGTCAGGTACTACTTTTGAAAAACCAAATGTAATTTCACTTTGGGACAGTCGGATTGGAAAAAAAGTCATTAAAGAGAAAAAAATTCATGAAAATAAAGATATTTATTCAATGGCTGTCCTTCAGACTTCTAGGGGACCGCGAATTATTACACGTTCAGTAGATAGTTCGGCAATTGATTTTAGAAGTATTTTTGATGAAGCGTTTGGTGAGCCGGTCGAATGCTTTAATGTTCCGGCCGGCTCCGGAGTGTATCCTCATTCCCGATCTGATTTAACTTTCTTAAATTCAAAAGGAAGTATATTAAATACTTGTAGAAATCATCAAGCCCCTACAAGCGAATACAGCCAGTACGGATGTCCTACGACTGCTAAGCAAGTAACTTTTAGATCTTACGACTTAAAAAATATTCAGGAAGACACTCTAAAACCCGAGATAGTAATAGAATTTCCTCCTGTCGACATAAACGAAAAAGAAAATCCTGAATATAGTTTTGCTTGCGACAGCGAAAAAGTAGTTATTGCAGCTGTTAGCTCTAATACCCATACTAAACAAATCGGTATATTCAAGCCGAAATAGCTTATTTTTTCTTATTGATCATTTAGAAATTTTTAATTAACGTAAAAATATGCAATATCTTGAACCTATAAAAACTTCTTTTCTTTCACTCGATAGCTATATTCATGTGCAGGGACATGGGGAAATTAAGAGCATAACTTCCGATGTTGATTATTTAGCAGCTTCTTTTACTAAAAAGATAAATAACGGGAAGAAGAGGGTGATTTGTTTTTGGAATCTATCCGGCGGAGATGTTTTGAACAAGACGGAATATAAAACCAACTTGGATACGCGACCCGTAATGCAAAATAATTCTTTCGGTTGTTTTTTTACTGACAAAACCCGAACACGTTATGTGCTTGGTTACATTGACTCGCAAACTCATGACAAACAAAAAATGCCTTATACAGAAATGCCGAATCTTAGCATTGAAGATTTAACAGGAGTGACAATAGGTAAAGGCAGAAAGGCATGTAAAATGATGTTTTGGGATCTTTTCAGGATGCAGCCAGTGTCAACTATTAAGACGGATTGGCATAAGCGCAACTTATGCGCACTTGTTCCTTCTGCATCACATTTAGCGGTAACTTTACAATCAGATACGGACTCAAAACCAAATATAATTTCACTTTGGGACAGTCGAGTCGCAAAAAATCCCGTCAAAAAAACAACCGTTCACGAAGATAAAAATATTCATTCAATGGTTATCCTTCAGACTTCTGACGGTCCTCGGATCATTACAAGTTCAGTAGATAATTCTGCAATTGACTTTAGAAACCTTTTTAAGGAAGCATTTGGTGAGACGATAAAAATCTATAATGCTCAAAAATCCGGAGATTTGGACAAGTGCTCTGATGTTCCGGAAAACACCCGATCAAATTCTCTTTCGGGATATAGTTTATCTTTCTTAAATTCAAAAGGAAGTACATTAAATACTTCTACAACATATAAATGGTATACAGGCGAATTCGACGAAGGAAATTTTACGATTGCTTCGCAAGTAACCGTCAGATCTTACGATGTAAATTCTCAGGAAGAATCGATAGAACCAAGACCGGTAATAGAATTTCCTGCCGACACAAAGGAAAATCCTAAATATACTTTTGCTTGCGATACTGAAAAAGTAGTTTTTGCAGAGAAAAACAGTGATAGCAACATAAAAAAAATCGGTATTTATAAGATAGAAAAGGAAGATGCAGAATAAGATCACACATAAGATGTAATTGAATTTGAGCAGCGTTTGGTCTAACACAGATATAGTGTACACCATGTTTATGTTAGATCAAACACTGTGCGAATTGATAATTTCTCTTTGTAATTGATTGTTATTTTTTTATTTAATTGCATTAAAAATTAATTTTCCTTGTTTTTTTCTTGTTGATAATTTATAAATTTTTAAAACTTTAACCAAGGTAAAAATATGGTAAATATTCTTTCACCCAATAAACTTCTTCCTGTATCCGGGGAAATTAAAGCCGTGACTTCCTATTATGATTGCGTAGCAGCTTCATTTGCTAAAAGGCAAGGTAACGTAGAAACCAGGATAATCTGTTTATATAATGAATCCGCCGAAAATGCTCCGAACCTGAAGAAAGAATATCAGACAGAGTCTTTTACACGTCCTGTAATGGAAAATAATTCTAACTGTTGTTTTTTTACTGACAAAATGGGATCCGAGTCTGTGCTTGGTTGTATGGACTCTAAAACTCTTCAGATAAAAAAAATTCCTTATACCGGAGTGCCGGATCTTAGCGTTGACAATTTAAAAGGAGCTACATTCGGTAAAAACGGAGAAAAATGTCAATTGATGTTTTGGGATCTTTGGGCGATGCAGGAGGTTTCAACTACGGAAATGGATTGGCAAGGACGCAACTTATGCGCAATAGTTCCTTCTCAGACATCAAATTTAGTAGTAACCCTACAGTCAGGAACTTTTAAAACACAAAATGTAATCTCACTTTGGGATAGCCGAGCCGGAAAAAAAGTCATTAAACAGAAAAAAATTGATGGAAAGGAAGATATTCATTCAATGGCTGTCCTTGAGACATCCGGTGGACCTCGGATTATTACACGTTCAGTAGGTAGTTCTACCATCGATTTCAGAAGCATTTTTGATGAAGCATTTGGTGAGAGCATAAGAATCTATGATTCTAAATTCGGAGAGTTAGTTGAATGTTCGAATGTTCCGAAGGGATCAGGGATGTATTCCGGATATGATTTATCTATCTTAGATTCAAAAGGAAGTATGTTAGTTACTTCCACAAAGAAGAGAGAGTATACCGGCGAATATGGATATTCTCCTATTTCTACGGAAGTAACTGTGAGATTTTATGATATTAACAGGGTTCAGGAACAAA
>Ga0206889_1050_pt1 | contig 21750 bp, 22 predicted proteins | sample Alteio_BWOrgHeat_57_FD_153245 | JGI IMG/M metagenome (GOLD analysis project Ga0206889, IMG submission 153245) | Enriched cells from forest soil in Barre Woods Harvard Forest LTER site, Petersham, Massachusetts, United States - Alteio_BWOrgHeat_Nextera5 ... | reverse complement strand
GCTCGCCTTTTTTAAATTTAAGATGCAATCGCGGACTTGTTTCTTTAGCTTCATTGATCCGGTAAGAACCAAACATCAATAAATGTATGCGTATTGTAAATGTTTTAAAACAAATCAGCAACTGCTTGCCGAACGTTTTGATATCAGTTATCCGCTGCCCGGTTATTTTATCAAAATCTACTTTTTTAGTATTACCCGAAGCCTTCTCCACCATCTTTCCAACAAAATCCTGTGTAGCTTCTTTTAGTATAACAATGGATGGGCCTTCGGGCATTGACTATAATTTATGATTCCATTAGCTTATATAGCTCATCTAACTTAGGTGATAGAATGATCTCTGTTCGCCTGTTCCTTGCTCTTCCTTCTGAAGTGGAGTTTACATCTACCGGATCGTATTTGCTATGGCCTGATGCTTCTACTCTTACCGGATCAACTTTATAGTTATCCGTTAATATCCGTACAATAGCATTGGCTCTTGCTGTACTCAACTCCCAGTTATCTTTATACTTACCGCGGATAGGAATACTATCGGTATGTCCTTCAATATTTACAGAGATGTCCGGGTTGAGGTTGAGTACCGCGGCTAATTTTGCCAAGGCATCCACCCCTCTTGGATTAACGGCTGCGCTGCCGGAAGGAAATAACAAGGCTTCTGATAAACTAATATATACTTTGCCATTTTTTTGTGTAACCATTAACTCGTTTGAATTAAAGCTATTTAAAGCGTCGCTCATTTTATTCTTAAGCATCTTTGATTCCGCGTCCTGTTTGTCCAGCAAACTTTGCAATTGCATAAGTCGTTGCCTTTCTCTTTCCAATGTCTGTTGATTTTGGTTCAACTGGCTTTGTTGCTGAGCTGTTTGATCACCTAAAACATTATTCTGACTTTTAAGATAGGCTAGCCGTTTGTTCATATCCTCTATTTCATTGCTTAACGCAACCCTGTTATTTTGAAGATAGGCAATGCTATCCGCCAATTGCGCGCTATCCGACCTTAGCATGGCTACTTCGTCTTGCGACTCCCTGAATGCCCGTTTGGAAACACATCCCGAAAAGAATATCCAATTAACGGATATGAATAAAAGAATAAATAGTGTTGATTGTTTTTTCATAAAATGATATTTTAATACACCTATAGAAATACCATGCCAATCAATTACTGCAGAAACGGCAAATTGACTGCTTTAGATTTGGGAAAGGATCCTGCCGGTGAGTAGCGTTTTCCCTGTATTATAGGTTGGCGAGCAAAATTGTCCTCAATTTGATTTCCCCATATTGTCCATCTGTGCCTATACAAGGGTGGTATAAATTTAGTTATACAAGAAGTATTCATTTACTAAAAACATATAATCATGAGTGCTAATAAAATACTGGCAGCCATAGCAACCGGCATAGCCATCGGAATTTTAATTGCCCCTGCAAAAGGAACGGAAACGAGAAGGAAAATTTCTGATAAGGTAGACGATGCATCTGACTATCTTAAGGACGTTGTAGAAAAATTCCGCAACCAGGCAAATGAAATGGCAGACCAGAGTATTGATAAAATAGAAAGAGCAGAAAGCCAGATCAATGATGCCCTGCAAAGCTAAAATTGAATTTTTGCAGGTAGCGCACACATAATTATTTATCATGAGAAACCTACTCTATATAATAGCAGTGCTGTTGATCATCGGGTGGCTTATCGGCATGATAGGATATGCGCTAGGTGGCTTAATACATATACTATTAATACTCGCCATTATCTCCATAATTATTGGAGCCTTGCAAGGCAAGAAAATATGACAATCAAGCAAACAAGCAGCAATAAAGATCCCTTACGGCAATGTAAGGGATCTTTTACATAGGCATATAGCCAAATCGCCGCCACCAAGGAGCGGCATGGCATGCTTCTTGAACCTATTATGATTATGTATAACCTAAAAAAATAACGATGAAAGAAATACTTATTGCAGTTGATTACGATCTTGCTGCACAAAAAATAGCGGAAACCGGTTATTCCATCGGGAAGGCCCTGGGAGCACATATTACCTTATTACATGTAGTAGTGGATGCCGCTCATTATTATACAACGGAGTATTCTCCTGTAATGGGCTTTACAGGATTCAGTGCTCAAAATTTTGAGACGGAGATAGAAGAAATAAAGGAAACTGCCAGCGGCTTCCTTGAAAATGTTAAAGAACATTTGAAAGATGCCACCATCGATCTTTTAGTAAAAGAAGGGAATGCTGCTAAAATGATCCGTGAAACAGCAAAAGAAATAAAAGCGGATATGATAATAATGGCTTCTCATGGACGAAAAGGCTTAGAAAAAATATTAGTGGGAAGTGTTTCGGAAGAAGTGTTGCATCATACTTCTATCCCGTTATTGATCATCCCCACTCCTCTTTCCTTAGAAAAAGAATAAGCCGGCATATTATAATACCGGCTTATTTATTATTGTATATATCTAACTGTTTTAAAAACGGAAGCCAACATTGATACTGAACGTACGAAATTTATTGTTATCGTTCGCACTGTTATTAGATTCGGTAGAATTGATCTTTGTTAATCCCAAATCATAATTTACACCTACCATAAAACTACCCGCTTCAATCCCTGCCAACGCATTGATACCAACATCAAATTTTTTCAGTTTGTCAAAACTGGCGTCTTCCTGTTGAGAGGTAGAAGGATCATCATTATTAAACTTGATATCAGAACTGGTGGTACCTAAAGATGAAGTGGTTGTTTCTTTACCCCCAATACCCATTTGTACATAAGGGCCTGCGCCAAAAAATACACGGGATTCATCGGTGATAGGTAATTTGATCACGATATTTCCCGGCACCTGCAGGTACAATGGATTCATGGTAGTAGTGGTGGAAAAAGTATTATTGGTTGTTTTTGCACCTTCCCCGTTTAAAATAAGGCCAAATTGCAAGGACAAGATATCAGCCAATGGAATATCTCCAACAAAACCAACATTGAAAGTGGTAAGCGTATTCGCATTATCTGCCGCACCATTATCGTTTACCGAGATATTAGCGAAGTTAACACCGCCTTTAAGATAGAAGCCTCCCGGATTAACAACGGCATGCGTTGTTACTACTTCTGTTGTTTGAGCAGCTACTACCAGGTTGGTGGCAACTGCTATAAATAAAATCATTGCTCTTTTCATAAAATAAATGTTTAATTGTTTAAACACTGTATTCTAATATTATGCCATCAAAGGAAGGAAGCGTAGAATGCATCTATCACTGCGTGAGCAACTGCGGATGCTGTTGATTCAATTAATTAAAGCGGATAAGCCTTCTCACATTGGGGGCTTTTATCCACGTATATGAAATGTATCCGGAAGGACGAGTTTCTTTTTTGACGTATCGGATAGCGAGGAAGGAGGTTTACCGTTCGGATTAACAATATTCGGTGACGCCGGTTGAATGTTACCCGGATTAATAACCGTATCGCTGGCAGTATAAGATGTTTTTACACGATATGCATCCAAAGCGGTGCATATACCTAATAGCACAATAATTATAACGGACAAGATTATTTTCATATAGATAGATTAAGAAGTTATGGGCAATTTATATCTCTATCCTTTCCAGCGTTAACAGCGTTTCCATCAATTCATTCCACGCCTCATGCCATTTATCTCTTTGTTGTTGCAGCTTCTGATGATCTTCTTTCTTCAAGGTCTTTTTGGAACTTAAATATTCATTGAATTTATCGATCGATCTGGTATGCAGTTCTTTCAATTCCTTTTGATGATCTGTTTTATTGCTCATATTGTTGATTTCTCAATTGAATTCCAAAAAACATGCCACATACGTGCAATCATTTCCCTACAACGTAGAATGGTTTTCGCTATACTATCCGCCCTCACAATGCGTATCGAGTCTCACTAAGCCTTTCTGCTGCGCTTCTTTCTGGCATCATTTTCTAATATAGAGTTTGAACTAAAAATTTATTTACATGAAAAAAACAATGTTTTATTTAATGTCTTCGGCAATGATCACTATGGGAGCAATAGCCTGTCATAATAATGACTCCACCGAGGCTGCAAAAGATCAGAATGAAGAAAAATTCGATTCTACTGATCTGAAAAAAGATGCAACATTTGCAGTAAATATAGCAGATGCAAATATGCTGGAGATCAAACTTGGAGAACTAGCCGAATCATATGCCACTACTGCTGCAGTAAAAGACCTCGGAAAGATGATCGTAGATGATCATACAAAATCCGGAGAGGCACTAAAAGCGATCGCCCTGAAAAATGACATCAGCCTTCCTGATTCACTGAGCGACAAATCAACGATAAAATACAACGATTTTGCTACAAAACGCGGGATGGACTTCGATAAATCCTTTACAAAGGAAATGATCGATGCACATAAAGATGCGATCGATGCTTTTCAAAAAGAAGCGGATAAAGGGAACAACAATGAATTAAAGGATTGGGCAAGCGCGACAATTCCTACATTACAATATCATCTTGAAATGAGTGATAGCGTAGAGAATATACTCGATAAATAAACAGAGGGCCGTATGCCAACAGGGCACCCCATTCATTTGCTTTCTGATCAAATAACAATACAGCCGGTTTTAAAAAACCGGCTTTTCTTTATTTCCGGATATACTATGAATTGGATTTCTTTTTAGTTAACTTAGTGACACGCTTTAATTAATCACAACGGTCGGGCCATGAAAAAAGTCTCAGCAATCCGCAGCATCAAAGACATTTCCATTTCAAGAAAGCTTTTCCTCATTGTTGGCACAATGGCCGTATTGATCATGCTCGAATTATTTACACTATGGTTTGCCGTTCATACTTTATCTGCTGTCCGGGCTTTGGTAGGCGCCGAAGGGTTATGGTCGAAGGCCGAAAAAGATGCCGTGTATACACTCAATAAATATTACCGGACACATGACGAAAAAGATTATAACAATTTTAAAAAGTTCATGGAAGTTCCGTTAGGAGACCACAAAACAAGAGTTGAATTATTTAAACCGGATATGAATATCGATTCAGCACGCCAAGGCTTTATTGAAGGACGCGTACACCCGGATGATATTGAAGGCATGATAAAATTATTACGTCGGTTCCATAATATCTCTTATTTACGCAACGCCATTAATTATTGGGGACAAGGAGATTCAATCGTTAGCCAGTTAATACCGATCAGTGAGCAGATAAAAGAACAAATAAATGCTCCTGTCCCATCACAAAAAATACTGGATAGTCTTTTGCAAAGAGTGGACATCATCAACGGCGATGTAACCAAACTGGAAGATAATTTTTCTTTTACGTTAGGAGAAGGCTCCAGGTGGCTGGAGCATCTGATCATGGAGATATTACTTTGTGTGGCGCTCACCGTTGAAATAACCGGTCTCTCCTTTTCTATTTTAGTAAGCAGAAGTATTACAAAAGGATTAAATGAGATCATTAAAACCGCGGATAAAATAAAGAGAGGCGACCCTACCGTCAGGGCTACTGTTTTTTCCAAAGATGAAATTGGCCAGGTTGCTACTTCGATCAATCAAATGGCAGAACAGCTGATCCTTTCCAACCAGGAACTTTCTCATTTTGCTTATATCGCTTCGCATGATCTGCAGGAACCATTACGCAAGATCAGCGTCTTTACAGGTCTTCTTGAAACAGAATCGAAAGAAGTTATTTCTGAAAAAGGAAAGATGTACATGGAGAAGATCATAAAATCTTCTTTACGAATGCAACAGTTGATCGAAGATATACTGCAACTATCCCGCTTAAGTACCATTCCCGAACAATTCAGCAGTGTAAACCTGAACAACATAATCGCACAGGCAGTTTCAGACTTTGAAGTAAAGCTCACCCGGTCAAATGCGAGGATCAATTCACAAGAATTACCCATTATTGAGGCCAATGCGCTTGAAATGGGACAACTCTTTCAAAACCTATTTAGTAATTCTATTAAGTTCAATAATAAATCACCCGAGATAAATATTTCCTGGGAGATAATAAACGGATCGAAAATGCCGGAAAAATATTGGGCAACGGTTTCCTATAAATTTACGGAAGCAAATAATCGTCAATACATCGAACAGGAAAAATTCTGCAGGATCTATTTTAAAGACAATGGTATCGGATTCGAAGAACAATACCTGGAACGGATCTTCATCATCTTTCAACGACTGAACAGTAAAAATCTATATGAAGGATCCGGTATCGGGTTGGCCGTTTGCAGCAAAATAGTATCCAATCATCACGGTTCTATTACTGCAACAAGTATTCCTGACGAGGGCTCTACGTTTATCATTACGCTACCGGTATCACAAAGCAATTTTAATCCTAAGGCCGCATTGTTTTAGGAAGATAAATCAACTCACAGGAAAAGTTATTGTAAAGGAGGTGCCTTCATCTAACGTGGAGTCCACTTCTACCGTGCCTTTATGCAACGTAATGATATTATAGGTAGTAGATAGCCCTAACCCAAGTCCATTCTTCTTATCCGTGTAATAGGCTTCAAAAAGATGGGGGATATTTTCTTTCTTTATCCCGCAACCATTGTCCCGGATAATTACCATTGCAATTTCATTTTCTTTCTTCACCGTTATCGTTAATTCACCTGCACCCGGCGACATAGCTTCCGTGGCATTAATAATGATATTCAGAAAAGCTATTTTAAGTTTACTTTGATCTGCTTGTATAGTAATTGGATCTTTCGGATAGTTGGTTGTTAGCTTTATCTTTTTTAACATTATCCTGTCTTTCGCAACATTGATACTTTCTTCTACGATCTGCTGCAGGTTACATTCGGCAAGGACTATATTGGGGGTGGCCCTTAGCAACTCTGTTATAAGATCTGCAATACGTTTGCTGTTACGGTTGATGATCTCCAGGTACACTTTTGCAGCATCCTCGTTCTTTTCATCGGTAAGCTGACTTGCCGCCAGGTCGATATTATTAAGCGGGTTTCTCACTTCATGCGCCAATACCCTTGAGATACGTTCGGCCATATCCAGTTTTTCACGGTGTATCTTTTGCTTCTCTTCTTTTTTTAAATTACTGATGTCGTGGGCGATGCCCTGCAAATAAGATTTTCCTGCGCTGTCCACTTCCTTTGAAAAAGAAAGCAGACAATACCGGGTTTCTCCTGATTTGGTGATCAACTCTATTTCTTCTTTCACATCTCCGTTCACCGCTAATTTTTCCTGCAATGTTTTTTTATCAAATGCCGGAGATAAGAACGAACAGAAGTTAGCATGGATAAGTTCTTCCCTGCTATATTCAAGCAGTTCCGATGTAGCAGGATTTACATCTATGAATACAAGTTGCTCATCCGTTAAAAAAATAGGATTCAATGAATTTTCAAATATGTGTCGATATTTAATTTCATTGGCACGAAGCGCTTTGATCGCTTTACTTCGTTGCAAAGAATGGCGAATGCTGCGCTCCAGTTTTTCGGTATCCAGTTCATGTTTCACCAGGTAATCAACAGCACCTGCCTGCATCGCTTCTATATCGATCTTGTGATTGCCCTTGCCGGTCAATAAAATTATGGGGGCATCGGATTCCTTGATGGCATCTTTTATAAAGTCCAGTCCGGTTTTTGCACCAAGGTAATAATCCACCACATAAAGATCATAGCTATTATTCCCTATATGCCTCAACGCATCCTTATATTCAAAACTCCATTCTATCACAAAACTATAGTCCTTAATATTTTTTATATACTCGCTGGTGATGAAAAAATCATCTTCATCATCATCGATTATAAGAATACGGTATACGGTATTGTTATTCATATTGATCAAATATTTATGACCCGGCATATCTCCGGAGATGTGCTGATATTATATGATCGGCACTCATGCATATTATAAAAGTAAAAGCAATTATTGCTAGCTCTTTAAAAATATCTTTCTTAATTTTATTGTCAAATAATGATCTGTAAATGAACCCTGTAATATTATTGATCGACGATGACATGGATGATATAATGCTTTTAAAAGAAGCACTGATCTCGATCAATAAAGATTGCAGGATACTGGAAACATTAGATGGCCGTGAAGCATTGGTCTTATTAAAAGAGTTCAGGGATAATAACAAATTACCCAACCTTGTTGTACTCGACATTAGTATGCCGCTCCTGGATGGAAGGGAACTACTCGCCCTTTTAAAGCGCGAGGAAAAACTAAAAGACCTGTCCATCGTTGTTATGACTACCTCGTCTAACATATCGGATATCAATTACTGTAAACAATTTAATGTTGACCTGATAACGAAACCAGCAGAACTTCCCTTTTTATATAAAACTGCAGAAAGATTATTATCCTATTGCACACCTTAGATCAATAACCACAAGTATTTAAAAGATGATGAAAGCCGCTGCTGTAGCAAAATATCCACATTTCGAGGAATTTGAATACGATACAAATTCCTGCGCTGCAGCATAAAATACATTCTAAAAAAACTATACAGTTTAAACGACTCCTTGCCCGTTTTATTATATATAACAACAGCACTATCCCTTTTCTTCATTTTGGCATCAATTCATTCAGCATTGTCAAGCAGTATAGATCTGCTAGATCGCTGCCATGAGTTCCGCTTTTACAGGCAACTCAAAATAAAAGGTGGAACCACTTCCCTTTTCGCTCTCCACCCAAATTCTTCCATTGTGCCTTTTTATGATCTGTGAACAGATGTATAACCCTAATCCAAATCCGGCTGCACGGGATTCTTTTTGAGTGGAACGATAGAAGCGATCAAATATCTTTTCCCGTTCAACTATAGCCAGCCCGATCCCAAAATCCTTTATACTTATAATTATTCCCGATTCCGTTCTTGTCGTTTTGACAATGATACGGCCTCCTTCGGGTGAATATTTTATTGCATTCGACAACAGATTAATAAGCACTTGCTCTATCCGGTTCCTGTCCGCATAAATAATTGAATTTTCCACCCCTCCTTCTTTGATAATGTCATGAGCAGAAGCGGGTATCTGGGCATCATTGATACATTCTGCAATAAGCTGATCAATATCAAACTCCTTCATATTAAGTTGTAACTGGCCCGCCTGAATTTTAGACACATCCAACAGATCATAAATAAGACGCTCCAGTTTATGTGTATTGTTTAAAGCTTTTTGAACAAACAATTTAGTTTGCGGCACCAATTCACTGCTAGTCAACAATTCTAAAAAACCTTTTATACTTGTTAAAGGAGTTTTTAGTTCATGACTGGCTATGCTGATAAATTCATCTTTTTTAGCATTCAACATTTCGAGAGCCTCCGAATTTCGCTGGAGAGCTTGCTCTGCCTGCTTTTGTAGGGTAATATCCCTCGCGATCTTGGAAGCACCTATTATTGTACCATCACTATTTTTTACAGGAGATACTGTCAGAGATATAGGGATGAGCCGGCCATCCTTTGTCACACGGGTCGTTTCAAAATGATCCAACTTTTCACCACGAGTTATTTTACCGATGATGAGTTTTTCTTCATCCAGCTGATCGACAGGTATCAGTAAGGTTATATGTTTTCCCAGTACTTCCTCTTCTGTATATTTAAATATTTTTTCAGCTCCCTTGTTCCAGCTCGTGATAATACCCTCCAACGTTTTGCTAATAATAGCATCTTCGGTAGACTCTACAATTGACGCCAGGATTCGTTGCTTTACCTCACTCTTTCTTTGTTCTGTAACATCGATCAAGGTATTAATAGCGCCTGTAACAGTTCCCGAACTGTCAAAAACCGGAATAGGATGAGGCATAATATTTAAAAAAACACCATCCGGACGTTGTATAATTACCTCTTTTCCTTCAATAGCTTTTCCTTCTTTTATAGTTCTTGCCATTAAGCTGGAATCTATAGAGATTTCCTTTCCGGCAAGATCAAATATTTTCCAGGAGCCGCACCATTTGTCCTTTCCAATTACCGGCGATGTTCCCCATAGCTTCGCAGCAACGTCATTATAAGACGTAATATAACCTAACGCATCACAACTATAAATTGCAACAGGCACATTCTCAAAAATTGTGAGCTGCTCGTTCATCTTGTTAATTGTTTTTACACTGCTCACACAATAGTTATTTTTATATTGTAATAACGAGTTCTGCCTTTATCGGCAATTCAAAATAAAAGGTAGAACCATTCCCCGCTTCGCTTTCTACCCAAATTTTTCCATTGTGCCTTTTTATGATCTGCGCACATATATAAAGACCTAAGCCAAACCCAACTGTTCCTGATTCCTTTTGTTTGGATCGATAAAAACGGTCAAATATTTTTTCCAGTTCAGACATTGGCAATCCAATTCCAAAGTCTTTTACACTTACAATTATTTTTGATTCGGTTCTTTTAGCGTGAACAATAATGCGCCCCCCTTTGGGTGAATATTTCACCGCATTCGACAACAAATTAATAAGCACCTGCTCTATCCGGCCCCTATCGGCAAAGATGGCTGCATTTACCATGCCACCTTCTTTAATAATATTATGAGCAGAAGTGCCAATCTGCACTTCATGGATACATTCGTCAATCAGTTTATCAATATCAAATTCCCTGATATTAAGCTGCAATTGACCAGCTTGTATCTTTGATACATCCAGCAGATCATAAATAAGATCCTGCAATTTATTTGTACTGTTCAACGCTTTTTGCACAAATAATTTCGTTTGAGGATCCAATTGATCATTATTATTAAGCAATTCCAAAAAGCCCTTTGAACTTGTTAAAGGTGTTTTTAACTCATGGCTGGCGATGCCTATGAATTCGTCCTTTTTTTGATGGCTCAGTATTATCTGTTCCATGAGGCTGTTAAATTCCAGGGAAAGTTTGCCGATCTCATCTTTCCCTTCAATGGGAACCTGCATATTATAATTTTCATTTTCCCTTACCTCTTTCATTACATTTACCAAAGACAAAATAGGTTTCGAGATATATTGCTGATTGATCATGGCCAATAAAAAGGCAAGCATAATACCAATTAACAACAACACGCCCCCCATCTGAAAGCTTTGATCTTTTATTTGTTGCAGCTCCGATAACTCAAGCTGCAAACATACTGTACCAAACAATTCATTATTTTTAGTGATGGTCTTGTACACATATAAGAAATTATCTTTAAAAAGATACCTGTCTACAAAAGGAGGATAAAATTTGCAGGGAGCATTCCCCGGTTTGGTATAATGGGCAAATACATTTTCATTCTTATCAAAGATGGTCGCGTTCACTATATCCTCCTGTACCTTTTGAAGCTCTGACAGGGTTTTACCTGCGGCATCATTGTCGAGAAACTGGATAGCAGGGATATCATTTACACCTATAACCTGCGCGATGGATAATGCATGGTTCACTTCCCGCTCTTTGTAGCCCTTTATATCGGTAATAACAAATGCTGCAAAACAAAGTCCTAATACCAATACAGAGCTGATCATCTGCATCCATATCAGTTTGTTTTTGATCGAAATATTTCGAATGCTCAGCATCTTTTTTATTATACGTTTATGGAGTATTCACCAATATTGCATGCTGCAGTAATTGGGAGCTTATCTTTAATCCGGCTCCCGCAGCTGCGTTTATGTTGATCTCGAACTTTAATTTATTTTCTGAGAGCAGGAAGTTGATATCGGCTCCTTTCGCACAAGCGTCGGGTTGTTCTGCAACTACAAGAATAGGTTTATCACTTAATTTTGAAACAACCGTTTCAATACCGGGTTGATAATTATTCGAAACAAAAACTACCTGGCATGCACCAATATCATTTACATCATTATATTCTTTTATTACAATACGCTTGCCTTGCGCTTTTTTTTCTTTAGCGATATCTATTAACGGAGGAGTAATAGCGGATCTTCCAAGTACCGCAATGGTAAAATCATCCCCTGTATTTGTGTTCCCCCAATCTATATAATCTGTGAAACGATAAAGAAAAGCTGCTTTCAGGATATACTCCTGCGTGGCGCTTGCCGGATCAAAAGAAGATCCGGCAACAAGCGTAATTGCTGCAGTAAGGAGAATTATATATTTTTTGATCTTCATTTACAGTTACTATTAATTCAGATCAAAGATTAATTTGGCTAATAATGTTCTTCCCGGTTGTTCAAGCACGGTGGAATAAATATTTCCATCTGCCGTGCGAAATCCGGGATCAAGCCATGTTACATTAAATACATTGCGAATTTCAAAGCTGGCAGACATACAGGTATTCCTGATCTTTCCTGTATTGATGGTCCAGTTTGTCAAAAAATATCCTGCTACAGGACCGTATGGATCGGTTGCAGGGACTTCACGTTTTCCTACATAATTACCCGATAAGCTCATAGAAAACGGGTTATCCGGCATATGCAATGTAATGCCCGCATTCCCTTTTATTCTTGCAACGCCGGATACATAGCGGCTTACGCCGGTTACAAGATTATCTCCTTTTGTATCCTGCCAGGTAAGATTAAGAAAACCGGTAAACGTTTTAGACATACTAATATCACTGCTTAACTCTAACCCGTTAACAGTGATACGGCCCGGATTCTTGTTCACTACAAGACCCGAAAGATTACTTAATACAATTACATCTGTCAGATAATTATCATACAGGCTTAACTGCAACCTTAATTTTTTCGACAGGGAAGCATAAATACCATCTACTTCATAGGTCCTTATCTTTTCCGTCTTTAATGTAAAATTAAGAGATGCCTGATGGATCTCTAAATTAGAAGGTGCGCGAAACGCCTTGCCATACTGAAATTTGAAAGTGAACTTATCATTGGGTTGGTTAACCCCCACTATCCTCGGGCTGAAGGTGTTACCAAAATAACTATTGTAATCATCTCTCCCACCCAGCGTTAAACTGCTTTTACCCAAAAAATTTGCATTCAATACGTACTGTAAAAATTCTCCTACATTATAGCGTATATCATATTGCCTTGGCAGATAAGAAGTATTATAATTAACTACCGTATCCTTGCCGTTAAAAACACGAACATCGCTGAGGTTGAGTGTTGTTCTGCGCGCACCCTGCTCTACATTATCACGGTAAAAATCTGCCCCCAGGGTAAAGCGATGATGAACAGAAGGAGAATAATTGGCAGACAGCTCTCCCGTATAGCGATTGGAATAACTGGTGACGTTCTCGCGAAGCAATTCATTCCCGTTATGTAAGATTGGTGAATTAACGGTTATATATAAATAAGAATTGTCTGCTGTACCGGTTTCCCTATAAACCAATCTGCCTAAGAGATCCAGTTGCTCGTTTACTTTATATTCTTCCTGTATAAAGCCTGTACGCAAATAAGGTTGCTCCACTCCCGGCCTTTGTCCGTTAAAATTTCTCGCTAATATTCCCGTAGTATCGGTATTGCCATTCCCCTGGGCCGGAATACCTAAGAATATATTGGGACTATTGGAATAGGTTCCCCAGCCCATTGGTGTTACATATTCGCGATAGCCAATAGTTGCTTTTGAATTGCGTGAATAATAGCTGAGTGCACCATTGAGTGAATGCGCATGATCAACAAAAGAAGCTGCATACTGTGGATCCCTGTTGCTAAATACGGGACCATCCGTATTATATAATGTACCGGCTATTGAATATTCATAATTTGATCTTTTTTCGCCGATATCTATTTTATAAGAAGTTGTGTTAAACGTACCGGTGGCTGCTTCTGCATGAACACCATTGATATCAGCCCCTTTTTTGGTGATAATATTAATGATACCTCCAAAAGCATTGGCCCCATACAAAGCAGAAGCAGGTCCCCATATAATTTCAATACGCGCTACATTTTGCAGGTTATAAGCAGGGCCTGCCATATCATTGCTACCCAATATATTATTTTCAGCTATACCATCGATCATAAACAAAGCGCGCAGGTTCTCTGCACCATACATACCTCTGAAATAAACTAACGTTGGGGCATACCCGTTTACATGGATCATATCGATCCCCGGAACATCCCTCAGGGCATCCTCCAGTTGCTCATAGCCTCTGTCGCTGATTTGTTCTGCGGTAATAACGGTTATGTTAGAAGGAGCCTGGGCGGTTGTTTGCAAATAGCCGGCAGACGTTACCACCTGGACGTTCATCAACTTATCAAGAGAGAAGTCGGAAAGCGCCAGTGCTTCTTTACTTGTATCATTTTGCGCTTTCGCGCAAAAGAATATGAATGAAAATAAAATTAGAGTGAAAATTTTTCTCATAACTAAAATTTAGACTTTGATATATAGGCTGTTGAAGGCAATGGCACATCAACTTACAGTTAATGACTCATTTCCGCATGAAATAGAATATCGTGTACCTTATCGAGCAAATATTTCATTTCAAAAGGTTTGGCAATATAATCCTGAACATGATATTCTTCTGCCATTTCTTTGATACCTGAATTTGCTGATATGAATACGACCGGAATGTTTTTCAGGAGATCATTTTCTTTTAAGCGGGTACAAACTTCTCTTCCATCAATGCCACCTGCCATCCATATATCCAATAATATCAGATCAGGCAAACCGGTCTTATAATTAAAAATATCATTTGCATTGGTAGTAGCATGTACGATGTATCCTTTTGTTTGCAGCATCAGCTGTAAAATGCTCAAGATATCAACATCATCATCTGCAATGAATATTTTCTTATTAGAAGTTGTCATAGTAAAAAATTATTTCTATATAAATCCTGAACGGGTTGTTTTAATCTAACTACTACCTTTCTTGTGTACGCATTTCCACATTTATTTTGTGGAAATAATTCTACACTCATGCTTAAGTGCCTGCTTCATTATTAAAAGACAGTACAGTAGTATCGTGATACATCGCTATAAAATAATTAAAACGGTATTCGGTGTTCTTGTTTTGGTTCATTGGTATAAAAAATACGAATGCTATAATTCAACATTAATGCCAATTAACTATGGAAATAAATTATTTTTTTAAGCTCCCGGATCTGTAGTGTTTATACACAACAAGCCTATTCCTAAGGCGAAGGCGGGAGTCTTTACTTAGGTATGGTTTTTGGAGAATTTAAATAAAGAGCGGTTGGCATAATACCCAACCTATTAAATAACAATTAAAACAAAATAATTATGAACACAAATACATTACCACAAGACAATTTTACCAATGATATCCATGCAGGCGAACATCCTAATGAACCGCTGCAATTCTTAACCGCTTCATCTATAATCGGCGATAAAGTATATGATGAAAAAAATGCACACCTGGGACATATCAAAGACATTATGATGAATGTTTACACCGGCAGAATTCATTATTGCGTAATAGAATCGGGAGGCATTTTGGGCATCGGCGCCAGGTACTTTGCAGTACCTTATGACCTGCTTCGCGTGGATCCTGACAACAGAAGATTCATATTTACCGGGCCAAAAGAAATATTTGAAGGAGCACCCGGTTTTAATCACTGGCATTGGCCCGATACAAATTATCATTTGGCTCAGGACAGCTGGACAATGGTATAAAAAATATAATTCAAGATCAGCCCCTTCCGGTTAATCAACTATTTTACGCAAAAACAAAAGCCTTTAGAGTGAATACTCTAAAGGCTTTATTGTATCATGGTGGCATCTTATATGACCTGGCATATACCAAACAACTATCCTTTTAAGATACGAACAGAAAATAAATCAGCGCAATAGCGGCTCCTGTCATCAATCCCAAAGTAATAAAACCAAGTATATTGGAGAATTTAGAATTGGTTTTATCTTTCATTATACTTTTATTATTCCCGATATGAAGAATGATCGCGATCAATACCGGAGCTGTAAGACCGTAAGAAATGGCTGTATATAGTAATGCTTTTATAGGGCTGATCGATAAAAAATCGAGCGACAATCCTACTAAAAGAGAAATGATAATTGAAATATAAAACGCCTTTGCCTGAGGAAATTTTTTATCCAGCCCTGCTTCCCAACCCAAGGTTTCTGCAAGCATATAGGATTGCGATCCTGCCAATACCGGTATTGCTAAAAGTCCTGTAGCAAGTACCCCAAGCGCAAATATCAAATAGGTCAATTTACCTGTTAAAGGTTCTAAAGCTTTTGCTGCCTGATCAACCGTATTTATCTGCCTGATTCCTGAGTTATATAACACACTGCCGGCAGTTAGAATGATGAAGAACATTACTATATTAGATAAAAGCATTCCGATATTTACATCCGTTTTCATACTACCCAGCACCCTTTTATTTACAATCACTTTTCTTCTATTATGTGCCATATCCTCTGCTTCCATTGTTGCCTGCCAAAAGAACAGGTATGGTGAGATGGTAGTACCAAGTATAGCTACAATGATGGAAAAAAATTCTTTATTAAAATGTATAGTAGGAATACAAGTGTTTTTAAGAACGGCAATCCAATCCTGCTTAACCATGAAAGGAACAATAATGTATAACAATAAAGAGAGACAAAGCCATTTTAAGATCGCAGCGATTTTTTGATAGGGATACTGTATTATTACAAACATTAATGCTGCTGTAAAAGTTACACAAAATAACCAAACCGGTATTTTTGGAATGATCATATGAGCCACAGCACCCATACCTTGTATATCCGCACCAATATTTAAAGTAATAGCCGGGAAGCTTAATATCAGTATTATATAAAGAAGAGGTTTGGAATAATACTTTTTTAACGTAACGGTCAACCCCTGTGAAGTAACTAATCCGATCCTTGCACACATACCCTGAATAGCTGCCATTAATGGAAACGTGAGCAATGCGGTCCAAAGAGTAGAGAGCCCGAATTGAGCTCCTGCCTGAGAATACGTAGCAATACCGGATGGGTCATCATCGCTGGCTCCGGTTACCAGTCCGGGCCCTAACATAAGTAAGACTCTTTTACACTTTGCTAAAAATGTTACAGATTTACGCATTCCTTTTATTTAATATTCTTTTATCGATGCTTTCGTAACCAAACATAACTCTTTCCAACTATTTACTGTTACTAACGCTTAGATTTATTAATGAGGTAAAGGATAATTATAAATGCAAGATCCTTCTATTGTTAATACTGCGTCTTGCTTTATCATTGTTTAGAATAGAATTAAAAAGCCTTTAGAGCGTTCACTCTAAAGGCTTTTATTATATTATGAAAACTGCGTTAGGATTAAAACCCAATAGAAGCTTCAAATACCAAACCGTCAAATCTTCCTCCGTTCAATATATTATTAGAAGGATAGTTCAAATAAACCTGGTTCACATATTCTGCTTTTAGCATAACATTTTTAGTAAGGAACCAACCTGCTGAACCTGCAGCACGGTTAACGGTAACATCACCCGCAATTCCTTTTAAAGTAGCTGTTACTGTATTGTAGCGGAAACCGATCCAGAAATTTTCTTTGTTTTTAGGGAACCGGTAGATCACATCAGCCGCATATTGAATAGCCTGGCGGGTAGTTTTCTCTGTGATCGACCTGCCATTGGCATTTTCGTAAGTAGCAAAGAATTCAATTCCTTTATATTTTAAAAAAGGATTGATCATAAAGGTGGTTACTGCTTCGCTGAAGCCGGGATTTAACCTTCCTGAAAATGGATTGTAATCGTTGGCATTGCTCAGTGTAGTTCCGTTGGCAACATTTTGGTTTGACATAACACCAAAATAATGCGAGCCGGTTCTATCACCACCAAACAACGTATTGCTGTTAGCACTTTGATCGGTATAAAATGAACCGGTAAGCCTGAAACGAAGATCTTTATTCAGTTGTTTATCAAACCCAATCTTACCATGAACAGCCGCATCATACGCATTTACCTGTTGGGTTGCAGAATCAGTTTTAGTAGCATGAATAGCAGTTGGGTCAAGTTCACCGTTAGATATACCTCCCATCACAAACCAACCATGCTTAAGATGATAATAAAATTCAGCCCCAATTTCTGTAGCAAATTCATCCATGATATAATTTTCTACAAAAGGGTTGTAGATCGTATTACCACCATCTGATCTTCTGTAATGTTGATCACCGTAGTCTACATCAAACTGACCTATTTTAATGGTGGTACTTTTCATCACATTATCTACCCATTTGCTATGCATAAAAAGCAGTTTATCAAATTGCAGGTAACCACCTTTTACCCACGTTTCTTCATGGTGCCGGGCAGCCATGTAGGATGTGATGTTTACGCGAATACCATCTGACAGTTGCGCATCGATATTAAGATTTGCCATCGCCAGATCAAATCCATTGGTCAATGGAATAAGACTGGTCACACTACCCACATATGGAGCCTGAAGTGTTGGTGTGGCTGTATTCTGATCCCTTAATGTTTGAAAACTTTGTTCAAAATTTCCACCCACTTTCACTTTCGTTCCGGTAAATGGAATATCATCTTCCTTAGATGTTTCAAAAACATTTATTCCATGTTGATTATCAGGGCGAAAGAATTGAATGGTTGAATCCTGCGCAACTGCAGAGAAGCCGATGCACAAAAAAACAGCCGGCAATAATTTTTGTAATAAATAAATTGACTTTTTCATAACGTTGTTTTTGGAATGATTGTTTTTAGTTAGCTGACAGGTAATTGGTTTTAAAACTGATGGTAATATCATCACCGGTTTTTAGCATCCCGAAAAGCGCTGTAGGAGGATCAACACCGTAATCGGTCATCTTTACCGCCTGTACACCTTCGATGCTTATTTTCTTATTTATATCTTCAGATATTTTTATCGGCATATTCACTGACCTTGTTACACCTGCAATAGTTATTTTGCCTTTCGCTGTAGTGGTATACCCATTTGCCAATAAAGGAATAGAAGCCACCGGTTCGAGTAATGAAAAACTGATCTGCGGATATTGATCTGATTTCAATGCTTTATAGGTTTTGTTATTCATGGTTGACCCTTCATCGCTTTTAATAGAATTCACTTCCATTACGATGTTAAACGACTGGAGTGTAAATCCTTTTCCGGAGTTCCAGTTGATAAGGCCTTTGCCCGACACTTGTCCTACCTTCTCGTTCCAGCTATGAAGATTAGAAGTGCCGTCAATCGTAACAGTATAAGTAGATAGTGAATAAGTGTTCTGTGCCTGAACCGCACTTACTGTGAGCAATAACGTTCCCAGTAAAAAAATGGTTGATAGTTTCATGATCGATTTTTTTATGCTAATTATTTATGGATTAATTTTTTCGAAAACAAGTCCGGCAATCGTTCCTTGTAATAATGCAAGCAGCATCCAGGTTGCAACCATTGGTAATGAAACATTCATTGAGCTATAAATAAGCCATAGCATCGGGATGGTGGCGATCCCAACATAGATCAATCCAAACTCAATGCCCTGCGTGAAAAAAGAACCTTTTAAAATTCCTTTAAAACGGTTCCAGAACCAGGATAGCGCTAAACTGATAACAAAGGGATGTACGAAGTAGACGAAGATCCTGCTTGATTGCGCATCAAATGCCGGATCAAAATATTGTACCGCAATACCCGGGAAGAACCAAATCGTTATATACAACCCAAGTACACTCAGTACTAACAACACGATGCCTGCAACCAAACCTGCGATGAATATTTTTTTCATGATTTTATTTTTAAATGTTGAGATAGAGATTAAATATTTGTCTCTCGCCTTTTAACTTGTTAATATTACTTTTAGTGCTTTCTCTTTGGCAGCATGCCCGAATGTATCATATGCCTCAATGATCTGATCCAATCTGAAATGATGGGTGATCAGTTTATTCGGTTGCAATTTTTTAGATTGAACATTTTTAAACAGCATGGGCGTTGTAATCGTATCAACCAGGCGGGTAGTGATCGTTATATTTTTTGACCAGAGTGTTTCGAGATGCAGTTCAACACTTTTGCCATGCACGCCGATATTGGCAATATGGCCGCCTGCACCAATAATTGCTTCGCATAATTCAAATGTTTCAGGAACCCCAACCGCTTCGATCGCTACATCAACTCCTCTTCCGTTTGTCAGCTGCATTATCTTTTCAACTGCTTTACCATCGCTGCTATTGATCGTTTGCGTTGCTCCGAAAGTTTTTGCAACCTGTAAACGGTTATCATCCACGTCTATTAAAATAATTTCGGCAGGAGTATAAAATTGAGAGGTTAAAAGAACAGCCATACCAATTGGGCCTGCGCCAACAATAGCGATCGTATCACCGGGTTTCACCTGTCCGTTTAAAACGCCACATTCAAAACCCGTTGGCAAAATATCGCTCAACATAACCAATGCTTCTTCATCAGCACCTTCAGGAATAGGATACAGACTATTATCTGCATGCGGAATTCTTACATATTCTGCCTGCGTACCATCAATTAAATTTCCTAATATCCATCCTCCATCTACACAATGAGAGTACATGCCTTTTTTACAATACTCGCATTTACCGCAAGAGGTAATGCAGGAGATGATAACATGATCTCCTTTTTTGAAATTGCTTACTGCACTCCCTACTTCTTCTACGATCCCAACGCCTTCATGCCCGATAATTCTACCATCTGTAACAGCAGGAACATCTCCTTTCATGATATGAAGATCTGTTCCGCATATAGTCGTCTTGAGAATTTTTACGATCGCGTCCGTCGGTTTATTAATGATTGGTTTGGGTTTTTCTTCCCATGCTTTTTGGCCGGGACCGTGATATACAAGAGCTTTCATATTTTATTTTTTAATTGTGAGAATAATGCTATTGTAAAAATGATCTAATCCTAACCCCTGTCAAGTGACAACTATCTCCATCGCACGTGACATATATCACCTATTATAATAGAAGTAGTAAATGATAACAGATGCAAAAGGAAAATTATATCACGGGTAAGCTAACATCAATAATCGGGATACTGACGAGAAGGTGTGAATCATGCAACTCTTTTGTATAATTGTGTAAGAAGTGCCTATGCCACCAGATACGATTTATTTGCAGCGAGATAATTAAGAATGATACTTAGTAGGAGATCGCTATATAGATATAGAGATTAGAAGGCATAAAAAAAGAGACTATATCGCTATAATCTCTGATTTCGTGACCGCGTCAGGATTCAAACCTGAAACCTTCTCATCCGTAGTGAGACGCTCTATTCAGTTGAGCTACGCAGCCAGTGGGGTGCAAAAATAGAGATTTATTTTATTTACCCCAAGTCTTTCCGCAATTTTGCCCCATAAATAAGTTTATGAAGCTTCAATTCTGGTCAGTCGGCAAATCACATGATACCTATGTAAAAGAAGGTATAGACCTGTTCACAAAGCGTATCAGCAACTATTACCCGGTTGAATGGAACCTTATTGCGCCTCCAAAAAATACTGCCAGTTTAAGCGAAAATGATCTTAAGAAAAAAGAAGGTGAAACAATACTCGGACTTTTACAAAAAGAGGATCAGCTTTTTTTACTCGATGAACGCGGTAAACAACCCAATAATCATCAATTGGCAGAATTGATACAGTCCAAAGCCGATAATGGTGCTAAAAACATCGTATTCCTGATCGGTGGTGCTTTTGGTGTTAGTGAGGCTATTCAAAAAAGAGCCAACTATACATGGAGCTTATCCCCTTTGGTATTTCCACACCAGTTAGTAAGATTGATGTTGGCAGAACAGGTGTACCGTGCATGTACAATAGCACGTAATGAAAAATATCACCACAGCTGATTTAGAATATCGGAGAATGTCAGCTTATCGTAGTATATCTTAATTGACTACATTAATTAATCCTGCATCAAATTTCCCATTGGTGATCGTATGAACAGCAGGAGTTGTTGAGCCGATGACAAGTACCAACTTCCCGCTAAATGTACCTTTAACTTCACCAGAGCTGATCGAAGTGATGATAACCGTCGCCGTATC
>Ga0206889_1049_pt1 | contig 22162 bp, 20 predicted proteins | sample Alteio_BWOrgHeat_57_FD_153245 | JGI IMG/M metagenome (GOLD analysis project Ga0206889, IMG submission 153245) | Enriched cells from forest soil in Barre Woods Harvard Forest LTER site, Petersham, Massachusetts, United States - Alteio_BWOrgHeat_Nextera5 ... | reverse complement strand
TGCGCGAGTTAAAAATCTTTTTTATGAAGAAAATGTTATCCGGCCCATAATAACAAGAAAAAGCTCTTTCCGAATTTTACCCCCATACTCCGTATCAAGGTATATGGCATCCGGTTGAACCCATTGACCTTTTTGTTTTGTCTGACACTCGGTGAAGATATCGTTAAAAATTCGGGCAACGGTGTATACGTTGCAATCTTGTAAATTGCTCACTACTACTTTTTGTGTGGTTTTTAGAGGATGATCGGTATTCTCGGTAACGATCACATTTTCAATGAATATTCCTTCATTATTGCCTGTTATTTGTTTTACAGGAAATTTATAAAAAATTTGTGTAATGCTATTTAATTCAGATAATGAAACCGACATAAGAAGTCTCCTTTAAACCACTATCGTATATAACACTGTGAGGAAAAAAACAAAGAATACAGGAAATTTTACCGGTTTAAATCCATAGAGTTTGTACAGTAAGTTCAAAACACTCAAAACAATAAGAGCCGGATAACAAATCATTAAAATAGGGGTAAGTACTTTGACAATCCCCGTAAAATCTAATGTGGACACAAAACAGGTGATAACCAAAGTAAGCAAAAGACAAGGGATATAGCCGATTTTTTTTTGTAGAATCGTTTCATATAAAAATTCTGAAAAAGCTGCAGAGAGAGCTATTGCGGTTGTAAGACAGGCGAGGGCTACCGCTACCGAAGCGACAATACCGGCGTAGGGTCCCAAAATATTAAGAGAGATCGTTCCGAGTAACAGATCTTCACTCACATTGTGCAATTCCGGTCCTGAAAATGCGGCCACGTAGCTGAATCCGGCATACACGGCACCAAGCAAAAACGCTCCTATAGCACTTGCCTTTAATGCCGTCACGATGATGCTTTTAAAATCTCCGATTTCTACGGGATGCAGATCTTTTTGTAAACAGTCAATGACGACGTAAGAAAAGAAAAAAGAGGCCAGCAGATCCATTGTGTGGTATCCCTCTTTCAATCCGGTGAAAAAAAAGTTCGGATCGGCTTTTCCGCCGGATAAATTTTCGGATAAAAGGCCGAGTACAATGATAATGATGAGGGAAATCAGCAATACCGGAGTCAATACATAGCCGAGAATTTCGAGAATAGCATTTGTTTTGTAGGTAAAGGCAAAGATTATCAGACATGAAAAGAGGCTAAAAATATAGAGAGGCATAGCCGGAGTGAACATGGTGATCGTCGAATAAGAAAGTGCTATGCAGCGGGGAATTCCCCCAAAAGGTCCTATAAGGCACATAATAAAAAGTGCAATGAGAAATCCGGGAGCCGTCCCCATTCTTCCGAAAAATGCTTTGTAATCGCCGTTAAAAAGGATCATGGCAATCAAGCCTGTGAAAGGGACGACTACGGCCGTGATCATCAATCCTGCCATGGCAAAAAAATTACTCGCTCCCGCCATGTTGCCGAGTGCTAAAGGAAACACAATATTTCCCGCACCGAAAAACATGGAGAACATGGCTAATCCGGTAGAAAGGATTTTAGATTGCATGAATTTTTTGATCATAAATTACGCCGGTATAGGTTTTAATTTTAGAATGGCTCCGGAAATATTGCTCCAATGCCTCCAATCTGCGCAAATTTTTGCATTCAGCGATTTTATTTCGTATTGCAATTGCATGAGCACCTCTTTTTCTGCTTGCTTTTTGCAAAGAGAGTTGTAGGTTTCCGTTAATTCGCTGATTTTTGAAATTTGTATGATAAGACTCTCGGCCAGTTCGTGGATTTTCTGTTCCAGCTCTTCTTTTTTCACGTACCAGAGTTGCTTTAGTTGTTCTAAAAGGAGGTCTTTTCCTTCTAACACCATTTTTTTTTGGATGGTCATTTTGGGAACTCTTTTTAATTCGCGTGCGAGGCCCAATCGACTTAGAGACCATATCAGCCATTTTGTCGGATCATATTGGTACCATCTGACTCCGTTTCTGTAGTCATTGGCGAATGTATGGTGAAAATTATGGTATCCCTCGCCGAAAGTAAGGAGAGAGATAATAAAATTATTGACTGCCGAATGTTCTCTGCAAAACGGTTGTGTTCCCCACGTGTGTGCTAGGGAATTGATGAACCATGTGGTATGGTGCTGAAGGAAAAGTCTTAACCAGCATCCAATAAAAAAAGCTCCTACAAAATCATCTAAAAAAAAACCGACCGCAAGAAAAATGAGAAAGTTTGATCCGAACATGCAAATGTTATCAAAGCGATGCTGAAACATGACGCGTCTGTTTTGCATTAAATCGCGCACGGTTCTCGGGTCAATTTCTTCCTGTTTTTCCAGCATCCAAAAAAAATGCGCGTAGAAAAATCCTTTATTAATAGAATAAGGATCGGCATCCGTATCGACATAGGCATGGTGTTTACGGTGATCATTGCACCATCTGAGAGCGCTTCCCTGAATTGTTGTCGAAGCAAAAAAAAGGATGATCGATTCAATGACCGGATTTGTTTTGAAACATTTATGCGAAAATAATCGGTGATAGCCGGCTGTAATGCTGAATCCTCCGGTACATAGTAGAAGTAACATACAGGCAATAAGCGTAAGAGAGGGGGTAAAAAAAGAAAAATACCAGATCAGTCCCGGAATGAGAGCTGTCTGATATACAATTAGAAAAATTCCTGTCTTGAAATTAAAATCCCGAGATATAGGCATAACGATAGCTCCGTTCCTCATTTTTGTCCGGTGCTCAAAAGGGTAGATCTTTTCTTAAATTAAAACAAGATATGGTGTAAAATAATGTTTTTATCGGCAAGAGAAATGTATACATAAAAAAAGGGGAATCTTTAACTCTCCTTGAAGTAAATATAATTCGACATGTATTCTTTCCGGTGTTCTTCCATATTTTAAGGGGTGTCATGAGATCAACGGACGAAATAGTAAATGTAACAGGCGGAATCCTTTCATGCCCTTGTACATCTCTGATACATCGTTATCAGATAGACAGTCGGGAAGTGAATAAAGGCGACCTTTTTTTTGCATTGAACGGGGAAAAAGTCAACGGACATACATTTTTAGAGAATGTGGCCCGTCGCGGAGCCGTCGCTGCTGTAGTCAATGAGGATTATTCCGGAGAACATTTCGGCCTTTCTCTGATAAAAGTGCCTTGTCCTCTCACAGCATTACAGACCTTGGCACGATCGGTAGTCAGGAAAATGTCCTGCCGCATTGTGGGCATCACAGGCTCAATAGGAAAAACAACAACAAAAACTTTTTTAGCCACTTTGCTCCAAAATAAATTGCGACTCATGGTGACTCCCGGCAATCAAAATTCTCAGGTCGGACTCCCCCTTGCAATTCTCAACGAGGTGAAAGGCGATGAAGAACTTCTTATTTTAGAAATGGGAATGTCAAAAAAAGGGGAGCTTGCCAATCTTGTCGAACTGTTTCCTCCCGATATAGCCCTTATCACGCATATAGACACTGTTCACATCGCAAATTTCTCCTCTTTAGAAGAGATCATTTTGGAAAAATCGGAAATTCTGAAAAATCCCCGTACAAAAATCGGAATTTTTCCCGAAAATATTAAAGGAAAAAAAATATTTTCCGAAACAGGCTCCTGCGTGAAACAAAAATTTTGCCCGACTTCCGCCGAAGGGAATATTCTTGAAAAGGAGAGCGGAATCCCTTTTAAACAAAAACATATCCTCCAAAATTTAGCAGGAGCATTGGCCGTTGCACGCTCTCTCGGATATAGTTATGAAGAGCTTTTGCCGGAATGCTCCCGATTAGAATTGCCTGAAAGGCGAGGTGCAAGGATAGAAAAAAACGGAGTCATCTTTTTGAATGACTCGTACAATGCATGTCCCGATTCTATGAAAGCCGCTATGGATTCTCTTCCCGGGCCGGAAGGTGACGGAAGGCGGATTGCTGTTTTGGGGGAAATGTTGGAGCTGGGAAAATTATCGGAAGCCTGTCATTATATAGTCGGCGAATATAGTATAAATTTTATCGACATCGCTTTTTGTATAGGCGAAGGAAGTCGGACTATTGTGCAATGTAGAAAAGAGGCAGGTAAAGCTGCCGAATTTTTTCCGAATTTGGAGCATCTGGCTGCCAAGTTAAAGGACTTTTTGCTTCCGGGCGATGTTGTCTTGCTAAAAGGTTCGAAAGCCGTCGGATTGTGGAAATTGATCGAAATGGTAGAGTTATGATTATTTTATTGGAATATTTACAGAGTCTCGGAATGAAAATACCGATGGTATTTATGTATTACTCTACCCGGATGATGCTGGCAGCCCTCACCTCTTTATTGATGTGCATTTTTTTAGGACCGCGATTCATAAAAAAACTCTACGAAATGAAAATAGGACAGACAATCCGGACAGAAGAATGTCCCTTATTGGGAAAATTGCATCACAATAAAAAAGATACTCCGACAATGGGAGGAATTCTCATTCTGGTTTCCCTGGTTACCTCTTTATTTTTATGGATGGACCTCCGGCATCCGTTTACGATCCTTCTGCTTTTGACGACCTTGTTTTTCGGTTTCTTAGGAGGCATCGACGATTATTTAAAACTTCGCCATAAAAATACCAAGGGCCTTTCCGGAAAAAAGAAATTGTTGGGACAGGTGTTTTTCTCTTCTTTGATCGCATTATATCTCCTTGTACCTGCTTTTCATCCGGCAAGTTCAGCGGAAACTCAGGTCATTACGGCAGAACAAATCGCCGGAACTGAACAAATTGTAGCGGGAAAACATCGTGAAGAAATTCCTCTGCATCAACTTGCTGTCAGTGTCTACATCCCTTTTTTTAAAGGAGCGGTCATTCATTTGTCAGGACCTTTCATTGTATTGGCTTTTCTTTTGATTGTATTTGTGATCACCGGCTCTTCCAACGCAGTAAATTTAACCGACGGATTGGACGGATTGGCAGCGGGATGCCTGATCATGGTCAGTGTTTGTTTTGCCCTCATCGCTTTCGTCTCCAATCATGTCGATCTGGCTCACTATTTAAATATTCCCTACATTGAAGGAAGCGGCGAAGTGGCCATTTATTTATCTGCTTTTGCAGGAGGCTGCCTTGGATTTTTATGGTATAACGGATATCCCGCACAGGTATTTATGGGGGATACCGGATCTCTTGCTTTGGGAGGCATTTTGGGAGTCTCGGCCGTTCTTTTGAAAAAAGAGCTTCTTTTGGCAATCGTCGGGGGAATTTTTGTAGCCGAAACTTTATCGGTTATTCTGCAGGTGGCCAGCTACAAATTGCGGAATAAAAAACGTATTTTTTTATGCAGTCCTTTGCATCACCATTTTGAGTACAAGGGATGGCCGGAAACAAAAGTAGTGTTGCGATTTTGGATCGTAGGATTTTTGCTTGCTCTCATAGGTTTAGCCTCTCTAAAATTTCAGTAAAAAATTCCATAACTTCAGGAAAATGATGAATGAAAGTAAGAAAAAATCGGCCGTTTTAGGATTGGGAAAAAGCGGCTGTTCTGCTGCGGAGTTCCTTTTTCAACAGGGATATTCGGTAGTAGCGGCAGATGATCACGCGGAAAAAATACAAGATTCTCCTGAAATTTCGGCTTTGCGATCGAAAGGATTAACGGTCCGACAAAGTTTTTCGGACAGCGATTTATCCGGTGTCGATTTCCTTGTCCTTTCACCCGGCATACCTCCTTCCCACAGCGCTATAGCACAGGCAGAAAAGTTAGGTGTAGAAATCGTGGGAGAGATGGAACTTGCCTGTCGTCATTTGAAAAATCGGATCTGCATCGGAATTACCGGCACAAACGGCAAAACCACCGTGACTTTATTGATAGAACATATTCTGAAAAGTGTCGGATTACACGCTTGTGCCGTAGGAAATATCGGCATACCGTTCACCTCTCTCCTTTTATCGCAGGAACAAATTGATATCTTTGTCATAGAGATCAGCTCATACCAGCTGGATAGTTTACAGGAAAAATGTTTAGATTACGGAATTTTATTGAACATCACTCCGGATCATCTGGACAGATACAAATCTTTCGACAAGTATATCTCATCGAAATACCAAATTACCCAACTCATAAAACCGACAGGAAAATGTTTTATAAAAGAAAATATTCCTGAAGGTCCTCCGGTAAATTCACAAATATTTCGATTCGGTTTCGATAAAGAGAATTTTATTTCTACCGACGGTCTCACTTTATACAGCGATGATGAGCCTATCGCAGAACTTCCTTCCTGTTACCAAATGAAAAAAACACATGATATCGAAAATATTGTCGCCGCTTTTGCAGTATGCAATCAAGTAGGAGTAAAAGGAAAACAATTCACCGACGCTGTCGAAACATTCCGAAAACCTCCGCATCGAATAGAATTTACAGGAAAAAAATCCGGTGTTTCCTATTATAATGACAGCAAAGGAACAAATGTCGATGCCACACTAAGAGCCGTGGAATCTATGGATGGTGACACTCTTTTAATTGTGGGCGGAGTCGATAAAGGTGCCGGATACGGGAGCTGGATCGTCCCGTTTCAGGAAAAAGTTCGTTCAATTTACGCTATCGGTGAGGCTGCACAAAAAATATATAACGAGCTGAATCCTTTTTTTAAGATAGAAATTGTGCCGGATCTTGAAATTGCCGTAAGAATGGCTTCCCAAAATTCAAAGCCGGGTGATAATATCCTGTTATCACCGGGTTGTTCCAGTTTTGACATGTTTCGTAATTATGAACATCGGGGAGATGAATTTAAGCGTATAGTAACCGGTTTAATATATAAGGAGTAAAAAGCATGACTCGACGCGATACGATTATCCTCGCTGTATTGTTGAATACAGGTTTGTTAGCGATTCTGTTTGTATTGGCAATCACACCCGACGAAGAGAAAATAGGCGATAGCCCGGAAGTGACACATGCCATAGTAGAAGCCGGAAAAATTGAAAAAGTCAGAGAACCTCTGCCCGTGATCGTTTCCGTACATGAAAATAAAGCGGACGAAGTAGACAACGTCCTCAAAGATTTTGCCGAAACAATACGATCTTCCCCTTCGGAAATGTACATCACCTCATATAATGAACCGAAAGAGATCTCAGCTTCTATCGGAGCACGTGCACAAAATATATCCTCCGATAGCTATTCTTCTCCAAAACAGGATTATATCGAAATCACCGTGAAAAACGGAGATATTTTAGGAAGGATCGCAAAAGCAAACAACACAACTGTCAGCTCTATCAGAAATATAAATCATCTTATCGGCGATAAATTGAAAGTCGGACAAATCCTCAAAATTCCCGCTCCGATAAAACAATCGCAAAATATTGTGACCCGATTTGAATCCGGACCGGATGAAGGATCCTCAGGTTTTTATTCTGTGCAGGAAGGGGATAATCCTTGGAAAATTTCCAAAAGGTTTCATGTAAGTGTACAGGAACTTTTGCTGTTGAACGGTTTAGATGAAGCTAAAGCGAGAAATCTGAGACCGGGAGATCGAATTCGTGTTCGTTAACGACTAATGCTGCTACATTTATGATTATCACCAGGTTTACTCTCCTATTCATCGTTTGGACACTTTTTTTTGCAGGGATCATTGCAATATTCAGCGCCTCATCTGCGGAAATTTTGGATTTGGAATTGGATCACAGTCTTTACTCTTCCGTAATGAAGCAAGCGATTTATTCTTTAGCGGCTTTAATAACAGGAATTACAGTCTATCGTGTAGGATATAAAACAATCTTACAAATCAGTCCCTTTCTTCTTTTTATCTTTACTTTGCTGTTATTAGGAACTTTAATTCCGGGAATAGGCAGAGAGGTAAACGGATCACGCAGATGGCTCCCCCTCGGTCCCTTTTCTTTTCAACCCTCGGAACCGGTGAAATACATTCTTCTCGCATTCTTTATTCATGAATACGGAAAAATCATAGAAAAAAAAGATCTCTTTATCAACTTCCTCAAAATAGGAGGAAAGTGCCTTGTCCCTATCTGCCTTATTCTGGTGGAACCGAATAACGGAACGGTTGCGGTAATCGGCATCTCTCTCATCGTCTTATGCTTTATCATGAAAATACCGGTAGCCTATTGGGGAGCGCCTTTAGCAATATGTCTGGTCATCGGAATTGCCTTCGCCTCCCAATTGCCGTATGTCAGCGCTCGAATAAAGGTATATCTGAATCCTGAATTGGATATCAGAGGCAAAGGCCATCAGCCCTATCAGGCAAAAATTGCCGCGGGTTCGGGAGGTCTTACAGGAAAAGGACCGGGAAAAAGTCTCCAAAAACTGAGCTACCTACCGGAAGCTCAAAATGACTACATTGCAGCAATCATTGCGGAAGAATACGGATTCATCGGAATATTTACTCTCATTTTTCTATATGCCCTTCTTGCACTGACAGGCATGTCTGTCGCAATCGGTACACCGGATCCGGGAGGGTGCTATCTTGCTGCCGGGATCACTTTTATCATTACGTTTCAGGCTTTTTTAAATATGGGTGTAGTTTCAGGTCTCCTGCCGAGTACGGGATTAAATCTTCCGTTCGTCAGTCAGGGAGGAACTTCCCTCATCGCAAATACCATAGGAATGGCGCTCTTATTGAGTATAGAGTCTTGTAGAGTATTGATAAAAACTCTTCCGGCTTTTAATAAGGATGGTATTGAATTATCATCCGTAAACCGGTTATAATAAAATTTATTGATTAAAGGGGCTAAAGTGAAAATAAAAGATACAAGTATTCAGAGCCAAATCAGATTTTGGAGTGCAATCGGACCGCTTATCTCTCTGCTTACTCTTTTTGTCTGCTCTCTAAAATATTCCTATCTGTATTTCGGAATCGCCGGAGCAGTGTTTATCGGCATTCCTCTCTCGTGGTATTTCAGATGGAAAGGAACCGCTGTTGCCGCGGCAGTTCTTTTGGGCTTTCTATTGCCCCGCCTCTTAACTCCCGGTCCGGATACATTTTGGTCGTTAGGAATTTCTTTGGCTTCCTTCTTTTCTCTTCTCATCATCGGATTTTCTTTTGAAGAGGTAAGCAAACTCATCGATTCCGTGGAAATCGAATCGGGAAGTCGCCTCGATAATTTATTGAAGCTCGATGAAAAAATTAACGAATCTTCCCGATCCTACGCAGATGAGTCGGAACGCTTCCGCATGCAAATTAAAGAATGCGAAGAGGAAATAGAAAAATATAAGGAAAGAGCGTCAGCAAGCGATCGACTTGCAAGAATTGTTCGCGAAGAGCTTGCAGGTATTTATGCCAAACATGAAGAAACCTTACAGGAATTATTCGATTGGCAAACTAAATATTCCGCCGCACAAAAAAAATTAGAACAACCTTTACCTCCGACTACCTCGGATGAAGAACTCAAAAGAAAGGCGGAATCTGCCGATACTTTTGAATCTCTGCTGGAATTTAGTGAAGAAGAGAAAAAAATCTCGTACATTGCTCTGGAAAATTGCCGCGCTGAACTGAGAGAAATAAAACAAGCGCATGAGAATTTATGCACTCTCTATCAGGAAAAAGAATGTGAACTGAATATGGAAAAACAAAAATCGGAGTCGATCACAATTTCAGGCTCGGAAAAAGAATTGGTCTACCAAAAATTATTCGAAGAATCCCGCACAGAATCGGAAAGACTGGAAAAAGAAAAAAATGAAATGGAATTAGCCTTACAAAAAGCTCTCTCCGAAAAAGAAGCTGCCGATAAAAAAGCAGCAAAAAAAGCCGATCCTGCTAAAAAAATTCCGGGCGAAGTAAGAGAAATTCAAGGCAAATACAACCAACTGAAAGCGCAATTCGATGAGAAATCACAAATGCTCGACGATACCCGCAGAGCAATCTTCCGTATGCAGGAAAAGCTTGTGAATACGCAGCGTGAATATGAAGAGCTAAAAAAAGCAGAAAAACTCGAAATAGAAGCCTCTTTGCAAGAACAAATAAGAAAAATGGATGAAGAGCGCTCCAAAACCGAAGAAGAATATAAACTGGAAATCACAAGTCTTCATGACATCATAGCCACTCTCTCTGCTAAAGAACCGGTCATGGCCGGCTCCGGCAGTTAGAGGAGTTTGATTCGTGCAGCGTGGTTGGACACTCACATTGCTTACAACGCCTCGACAAGTCCATACGCGTTAAACTAAGAGGATAGAAATGTCTTTAAGGATCCTTAAAACCGAAATTTAATAAGTAAATCGAAGGTGCGAAGCACCTATACATAAAAGCCCGGGGCGCATCGCCCCGGGTAGGATATAAAAAAAATTCCGGTCTGTAGGACCGGCATATAATCCATATTTGGCATAGATATTTTTTATCTATCTATAAATCAAGAACTTTACAAAAAGTATTCTAGAATTGACTTTCGATATATTATCAAATTTGGCGAGCCAAATTTAGGTTATATGCCGGTCCTACAGACCGGAAATATTTTTTTACTTTTTCCCGGGGCGATGCGCCCCGGGCTTTTATGTATAGGTGCTTCGCACCTTATAATTACTGCTTATATATAAAATACATGTTGAAAATTCTTAGCTTAACGCGTATGCGACTTGTCGATGCGTTTTTAAAAGTTTACAGATTAATCTTTGAACGAATTTCCGAATATCTATAAACACAAAACATCGCTTAAAACGTCTTGACTTCGTTATCGTTTCCAGGGAGTGAGGATTTCGTGGCCGGATTCCGTAATTAAAATAGTATGCTCCCACTGCGCACTCGCTTTTCTGTCTGCAGTATAGGCTGTCCATCTGTCTTTCCGACTGATTTCCGCATCTCTTACTCCGGCATTGATCATCGGTTCGATGGTGAAGGTCATGCCGGGAATGAAAGGAATACGAAAATCATTTTGAGAGTGAGGAACCTGCGGGCCCTCATGAAATTCAATTCCGACGCCGTGGCCGACAAACTGATGTACAACGGAACAATTATGGGCGTGGGCATATTCTTCAATTACATCACCTATGTCACTGACGAGTACTCCCGGTTTTAAGATAGCAATCGATCTCATGAGACATTCATAAGAGACATCCGTTACGAGTTGTCTTTCAGGGGAAACCTCTCCGATGCAAACCATTTTACTGCAATCGCCGTAGTATCCATTAAGGATAGCGCTTACATCGATATTGATGATATCGCCGTTTTTCAATGCAACATCACCGGGAATACCGTGGCAAATCACTTCGTTGAGAGAGGTACATATACTTCCCGGAAAAGGGGGTGAACCGTAATGAAGGGGAGCGGGAATTGCCCCTGCATCGATATGCATTTTGTGCGCAAAATCATTTAACTGTTTAGTCGTCACACCTTCTTTTGCAATTTTGCAGGTTTCTTCCAAAATGTGTGCCGTCAATTGACATGCTTTTTTGATCCCTTCAATTTGTTCCGGAGTTTTGATGATAATTTGGTGTTTTAGAAAATATTCCTCTTTTAAATCGGAAAAAACCGAAGGAAGAGTTTTTTTTATCGGAAAATGACATTTTTTCCATTTTGCTCCGCTTCCACACCAACATGGATCATTTCGCCCTATCATCACGTTTGCCTTATATTGAAATTTTATCCGATCGTTTACTTTTAAGATGAATGAATAATATCATATTTCTTAAAGTTGATACAATACAAAGTATTCGAAAAAGGGTAAATTCCGAATTTGAATAAAATGGGTTGAGCTTTTATACTTCAAAATAATCGAAGAAGACGGAATGTCGGAATAAAATTTTTTAAAGGAAAGAATATGAAAAATTTACAAGAAAAAGCATCGGATCTTACGCGGGATTTTTCTTCATTGCCTGCTTTTGAAAAATTGAAAAAATTGGCAGAGCACCCTTTTGACCTTTCTTTGCCCGGCAATCTTACTCCGGAAAGGATGAAACAATATTGGTCCGAATCTGCCGGTATTAAATTGCTCTACGGAACAGAACGAATTACCGATAATGTGATGAAAGCTCTTTCGGAATTGGCCCGGGAATCCGGTGCGGTCGAAAAAATGCACCGGATGCAAAACGGTGAGATATGCAATTGTATTAAAGGATATCCTTGTGAAAATCGCGCAGTATTGCATACGGCTACAAGAGATTTTTTTGAAAATCAAAATACCTGTTTACCTGCCCGTGAAGCAGCGGAAATGGCAGCTACCGAATTGGAGAAGCTCTCTTCTTTTCTTTTAGATAACGATATTACACAAAAATTTACCGATATGGTTCTGATAGGAATCGGCGGATCCGATTTGGGTCCCTACGCAATGTTTTTGGGATTAGAGCATTTAAAAAAACCGGGAAGGAATCTTTTTTTTATTAATAACGTGGATCCGGATAATGCAGCATCCGTCATGGAACAGATAGATCTTGCCCATACCCTTGTTGTTGTCGTGTCTAAATCAGGAACCACAACTGAAACGGAGACCAACGCAGAATACGTAAGAAAGAAATTTTTAGAGGCGGGACTGAAACCGGAGAAGCATTTTGTTTCGGTTACAGGAGAGGGGAGTCCTATGGACAATCTTTCGTCTTCTTTTGAATCTTTTTATATATGGGATTGGATAGGCGGCAGATATTCCTCGACCTCTATGGTGGGGGGAGTGCTTCTTGCTTTTGCCTTCGGATTCGATGTATTCAAAGAATTTCTTCGAGGGGCCAATGCGATGGATAAAACGGCTCTTAAAGAAAATCCGGAGGAAAATCTTCCGTTGCTGGGTGCTTTATTAGAAATTTGGAACAGAAATTTTTTACATTATCCCACCTTGGCCATCATCCCATACAGTCATGCACTCAGACGTTTTTCAGCGCATATTCAACAACTATCTATGGAATCCAACGGAAAGCATATCAACAAATCGGGGAATCCTGTCAATTTCCCTACGGGAGAAATCATCTGGGGAGAGCCGGGAACAAATGCACAGCATTCTTTCTATCAGCTAATACATCAGGGAACAGATATTGTCCCGTTGGAATTTATCGGATTTAAAGAATCTCAATACGATGAAGATATTTTATTTGAGGGGACAACTTCTCAGGAAAAATTGTTGTCTAATTTATTTGCACAGGCCATCGGACTGGCAACGGGGATGCAGAACAGTAATCCCAATAAAGAATTTTCCGGAAACCGTCCTTCCCATATTTTGCTGGCAAAACAACTCACCCCTTATACTTTAGGTGCTTTGCTCGCTTATTATGAGCATAAGGTGGCTTTTCAGGGATTTATTTGGGACATCAATTCTTTTGATCAAGAAGGGGTGCAACTGGGTAAAGTTTTGGCAAATAAAATCATCGATCGTTTTGCAAATAAAAGGGGAATAAAATCGTCGGAAGAATTTCCTTTAGCAGATGTTTTGATTAAACATTCAGAAAATTTTTAGTTTTCAAAGCGGTGCTATTTTGCTTTCATCTTTATTCATGAGAAGGTATTTTAGAGAGAGAATGCTATTGAGGAAAGAGGAATGAAACAGCGGGTTCTCATTGCAGCCGGTGGTACAGGTGGTCATGTTTATCCTGCGGTTGCTTTGGCAAAAAAAATCAAGGAAGAAAATCCGGAAACAGAAATTTTTTTTGCAGGATGCTCTTTAACGGAATCCCCCTATTTTGATAGGACCTCATTCCCTTTTAAAGAAATTAACTCCGGAAAGTTCCCTTTGAAAAATCCTGTCACCTGCCTGAAAAGCGCAGGTAAAGTTCTTTCGGGTATTTACCAAAGCAGACAACTCATTAAAACATTTCGTCCCGATATAGTAGTAGGTTTCGGCAGTTACCATTCTCTTCCCGTACTCATTGCAGCAAAAATGCAGAACGTCCCTATGATCCTCCATGAAGGGAATGCATACCCCGGAAAAGTAAATCGTTTTTTTTCAGGTTATGCCAAAGCAACGGGAATTCAATTTCCGCAGGCCTCTGCCTATCTCAGAAATAAAACTTACCAAACAACAATGCCTTTACGCCCGAACGTATCTCACCGGAATATCTCAAGAAAAGATGCACTGGCTTTTTACGGATTTAATCCGACGAAACAAACCGTTCTTGTTTTTGGCGGCTCACAAGGAGCTCTTTCTCTCAACCGTCTTTTAGAACAATCTATCGCACAATATCCCGGCGATCCCTCGCTTTTACAAATCCTACATTTGACCGGCCATATAGACCCGCAGGAAACTTTACAAAAAAATTACAACGCCAAAGGAGTGCTTGCTGTTGTAAAACCTTTTGAAGAAGAAATGGGCTACGCATGGGCCGTTGCAGACCTCATGATAGGGCGTGCAGGCGCCGGCACCATCGCCGAAGCAATCGAATTTGAAGTCCCCTCTGTTTTTATTCCGTATCCTCATGCAGCAGATGATCACCAAACAAAAAACGGCGAATATATGGCAAATACAGTCAAGGGAGCTCTTCTTTTTCAGGAAGAATCTCTCACCCCGAAAATTCTTTCCGATACTCTTTTCGAACTGTTAGAAAAAAATCCGGAAGAAAAAGAAAAAATGAAAAAGGCCGTTCGTGAATATAAATCGACTGTGACACAATACAATATGAGCGCGTTAGTAGTAGAATTAATTCCTCAAAGGAGTAAATCATGACCGAAAAATGTCATTTCATTGGTATAGGCGGAATAGGAATGAGCGGGCTCGCCCGTATTTTATTGGACACACAAAATACCGCTGTCACAGGAAGTGATCGCACGACGAATTCTCTTATTGAAGATCTTCGACTCAAAGGCGCCGAAGTGCATATAGGCCATGATCCGAAATTTATACCGGCAGACGCTACAGTCATTTATAGTTCCGATATAGCCACGGATAATCCGGAATATTTGGCAGCACAAGAACTGAATTGTAAAATGCTTCATCGTGCCGACCTACTTGTCGCTTTGGCAAACGGGCAAAATCTTTTGGGAGTAACGGGAACACACGGAAAAACAACGACCTCCGGACTATTGGCTCATGTGTTTTTAGAGGCCGGCAAAGACCCTTCTTTTGCTGTAGGCGGAGTAATCCCCGGAACACAGGTAAACGGATTGAAAGGAAAAGGGGGCGATTTTATCGCAGAACTTGACGAAAGTGACGGCTCTTTTTTAAAATTTCATCCGGACGGTGCTATCGTCACAAACATCGGCAGCGATCATATCTCTCATTACGGAACAAAAGAAAGTTTACTGAATGCATTCAAACAATTTTGTTCCCAAGTGAAAAATCCGGATCACCTTTTTTGGTGCGGGGACAATATGTATCTTAAAGGAATGGCTCTTAAAGGAATCTCTTACGGATTTACCGAAGTGTGTCAATTGCGTGCCTATAACCTGATTCAGGAAGAATGGTCTGTGTGTTATGATATCGATTATAAGGGAAAAATCTATACAAACGTCCGTATCCCTCTCATAGGTGCACATAATGCTCTCAATTCATTAGCTGTTTTCGGATTGTGTCTTTCCTTAGGAATAGAGGAAGCTTCGATTCGAAAAGCGTTTCTTTCTTTTGCCGGCATTTGTCGCCGTGCAGAAAAAAAAGGGGTGTACAATGAAATTTTGGTGCTCGACGATTATGCACATCATCCTACCGAAATTTCGGCTACCTTGAATGCCCTTAGGATTGCTATAGGCGAAAGAAGACTTGTTGTGCTGTATCAGCCTCACAGATATAGCCGTATTCGCGATTGTTTAGGAAGTTTCGGAGGGATATTCGACGAAGCCGACGAGGTGTTTCTTACAGAAATTTATCCGGCAGGAGAGAAACCTATTCCGGGAATTTCTCATGAAGATATTATGGAAGAAAATGAACAATGTTCTTCCACCTCATTTCGCCATGTGCCTTTCCATGATCTGGTAGCCGAAGCGGTGAAGTTTCTTCAGCCTCACGATGTGGTGGTAACGTTAGGAGCCGGGAATATCACGCAGGTAGGGCCGCAAATCCTTGAAGGGCTAAAAAAAAAAATCATGTTAAATTAAAAATCGGACTGATCGTCGGAGGTGAATCGGCAGAACACGAAATTTCCCTGCTATCAGGAAAGGGCGTTGCCGGGAAATTGAATTCCGATCTGTATGAATCCGAATATTTTTGCATCTCTAAATCGGGTAAATGGTCTCTTAAAGACGAATTTCCCACAGGTAAACAGGTACAGGAATCCGATCCTTCAGCACCTGTTTTTCCCGAGAATATCATCAAAGTATTGCAGCAATGTGATGTCATTTTTCCTGTATTGCACGGTACATTCGGTGAAGACGGAACCATCCAAGGTTTATTTGAAATGTTACATACACCTTATATCGGTTGCGATTACCGCTCTTCCGCTATCGCTATGGACAAAGTACTGACAAAAATAATTTGCAGTGCTGCAGGAATTCCGGTTTCTCCTTTTCTTTATTACGATGTCAATGACGGAAAGGAATCTAAATTTGCTTTTTGTGAAAAGATAAAAAAAGAGTTGCGATATCCTCTGTTTGTAAAACCTGCTCATTTAGGTTCCGCTATCGGTGTCATGAGAACTGATGATCCGGATCAACTCGAGGCTGTCATTGACGAGGTCTTGCAATTTGACCGGAAAATTATTGTAGAAGAGGAAATTCGCGGACGTGAAATTGAATTTGCCGTACTGGGAAACGGCTCTCCCACAGTGTTTCCTCCGGGAGAGGTCCTGGCTTCGGGAAAGATGTATTCGTATGAAGCAAAATACGGAGATTCCGGATTCGCTACGGATTCACAAGCTAAATGTTCTCCGGAACAAATTGAGTTGGGAAAGGGTCTTGCTTTAAGTGCTTATAAATCAATAGGTTGCGAAGGAATGGCGCGTGTCGACTTCTTCCTGGATCAAAACGGCAACTTCTTTTTAAATGAAATCAATCCCATCCCGGGATTTACCGCTATCAGCCTCTATCCCAAAATTTGTGAAAATAACGGTCTCTCTTTTCAAAAACTTCTGGATAAATTGATTATACTGGCACTAAGACGTCATAGAGATAGAAAATGAAAAAAAATACACAAAAACGTTCGTGGTGGCGAAGATCGGGAGATAAGTTGCCTCTCATTAAATCCATTTTTTATATTTCCCTGTCCGTTTTTTTTATATCGGGAAGCGCCGCCACAGCTCTTCTGTTTTATAAAGAACAAAATAAACAAAAACAAAAAGATCCAAAATATACCATAGTGGCCATCGTGCAAACAGGTCCCGACAGAGACCGACTGAAAACAGTCTTTTTATCCGACCTCCTCGAATTATCCATAGATAAACCGCAAAATCTTTACTCTTTTTCCCTCTCCGAAGCGAAAAAAAAAATATGTAAATGTCCCGTTGTCAAATCATGTAATCTCAAAAAAATCAGCCCGGGAACTTTATATGTGGAATACTCAATTCGTAAACCGATCGCCTATATAGGAGATTTCTCCAATACAGCTGTCGATGCCGAAGGGATAATGATCCCTTTTCAACCTTTTTTTTCTCCCAAACGTCTTCCCAAAATTTCTCTTGGTATGCCTTATTATAAGGCTATTGACAACGGTATGCCCTGGGGATCTCATATAAATCCTCCGGAATTCACTATTTTTGCAGAGATCATCTCCGCCTTGGAACGTTGCTCTGATCTACGGGTCGATCATATTGATCTCTCTAATATCTTTATGGAGAGTCCGGGGAAAAAAGAGATCATTGTAGAACTTTCAGACCATTCGAAAGGGGAGCTTCCTATAACTTTACGATTGAATGCACAAAAATTCTTACACTCCATCGAAGCCTTTTTTACGATGCGCTCTCAATTGACAGTCGGGTATTCCATTGTAGATCTTCGAATGCAACCGATAGGGCTGATCAGCTCCTTTCCCGATTCTTAAAGAGATTCCAAAAGAAAAATCTCTTTTTGTATCTTTCTTTTTGAATTCTAAACGAAAATGTGCTAAAAATATGTGCTTGTATGAGGACTTTAACGTATGTCGGAATATATAGAAATTCATTGGACCGCAGGTTCAATTGATGAGGCAAGAAAAGTTTGCCGTTATTTAGTGCAGGAACGTCTTGTAGCTTGTGCGCAAATAATTCCTTGGATTGAATCTATATTTATGTGGGATAATCGACTCGATACCGTACAGGAAAGTAAAGTTGTACTGAAATCCGTGCTTCCGAAATTCGATAGAATTAAAGACGTAATTGTCAAAAATTGTTCGTATGACTTGCCGGAAATTATCTATACAAAAATTGACGGCGGAAGTGCCGATTTTCTGAAATGGATAGAAGAGGGTACCCCTGAATCCTTTGCTTCAGAAATAATTGAATCCTAGAGCGTTAGGTATTCACCAAAATAAATCTTAAAACTTTAAGTGAGAAATATGAAAGACTTCATTCAGTATATTGTAAAAAATCTCGTATCGAATCCGGATAGTGTCAAAGTGGAATGCTTTGAAGGTGAAAGAGGAATGATTATCGAAATCAGAGTACACAAGGAAGATGTTGGAAAAGTCGTAGGCAAAAGAGGATCTACTATCAACGCTATTCGTACAATTTCTATGATGGTGTGTGCCCGCTTAGGCAGAAAAGTCCGCGTCGAACTTGTGGAAGAACCCCAACCTCAAGCCGAAGAAGTTCAACCGGTTGACGCATAAGAGGATCAAGTAATTAATAATTAGTTAATTACAAAAGATGTATTGAACTCGCGCAGCGTTTGGAGTGTGCGGTGACTTGTCACCGCTTTGCCCTCGACTCGACTTGTCGAGTCGCTCTTAAAAGTTTTTGGAATAGTCTTTAAGCAAGCTTTTGAATAGCTCTAACCGATTAAAACGCATCGACAAGTCGATGCGAGGGCAAAGCGGTGACAAGTCACCGCACTCCAAACGCTGCGCGAGTTAAAATTTCTTAACATAAACAATTAATAAATAATTATTTACCCTTTACTTAATACCGATGGGCACTCCGGTGCTTTTTAATGTTTCCGGACTCATACTTGAACGAACTTTTCGCTTTAAGCACATTCTGTAAAATTTTATAAAGTAATGTTTCTAAAAACTTTTTCTTGTATTTAAATTAAACATTGATAATGTTGAAGGAGTAAAAGGTTTTGGTCTGCATATTTAAAATTGTAGGCTTTTAGACATTCGCAACCACCGGATTGAAATCTTTTTCGTTTGAAAAAATTGTCAGACCTATCCAAGAGGGATAAAATGGTTGCATTGAATAAAGTTTTAATTGCCGGGCGTCTGACTCGAAAGCCTGAACTGAGAAAAACACCTAACGGTGTGGCTGTAACCGATTTACTGATCGCCTTAAACAGAGACTTCACCACCCCAAACGGGGAAAGACAACAGGAAGTTTGTTTTGTAGATGTGGTCGTTTGGGGGAAACAGGCAGAAAATTGTGTAGCCACCTTAGATGTCTCTTCCGGAGTCTTAGTAGAAGGGCGTCTTCAACTCGATATTTGGTATGCTAACGGCGGAAAAGACAAAAGATCTAAATTACGCGTTGCTGCTGAACGGGTTCAGTTTATCGATAAAAAAGTCGAAAATGAAAAATATGAAGAAGCTCTAAATTCCTATGGTCCGGATTTGAAATCCATGCTATAAAAAAAATAACTTCTTAACCCCAATGCGAGGATTTTCCCATGGCTTCAATCGAAGGTGTAGTTGATATTCAGGAAGAGCAGATAGATGAGGTTACCATCCTTAGAATTAAGGGTCGGCTTGATGCCGTGTCCTCTCCCGGGGCGGAAAAAAAAGTATTTGAATACATCAATGACGGACAGCATAACATTCTTTTAGATTTTGAAAAAGTGGACTATCTTAGTAGCGCCGGCATGCGAATGCTCCTCTCTACAACAAAAAAATTGAAAACACTTTCCGGAAAGCTGATCATCTGTTCCGTAAATATCAATGTGATGGATGTGCTCAAAATGTCAGGATTTGATCACGTACTGGAACTTGCTCAAAATGAAGAAGATGGTTTACGAAAATTCCATTTATCCTTAAACTGACTGTTTCATAAATATTATTATTTTCTTTCTCTAAGGGTAATAGAAAAGTGGCAGCCGGTACTATACTTGAAAAAGAAGAAATAGAACGTATCTTTTTCGGGCTCTTTACTACGCAAGTGCAAAAACAACCGATTGATCCTCCTAAGCAACCTATTCAAAAAGTAATTGTCCTGTCCGGCACCACCGCTGCAGGAAAAACCGAATTCGCTTTAGAACTTGCTAAAAAAATCGGCGGAGAGGTCATCTCGGCAGATTCCATGCAAGTCTATAGAGGGATGGACATAGGAACTGCCAAAATCAAACAACATGAAACACAGTCCGTTCCGCATCATCTTATCGATATTCGCGATGTAAAGGATATCTATAACGTTGTCGATTTCTGTTTAGATGCCCGCGAATGTTGTAAAAGTATTCTGGCACGAGGCCGCGTTCCGATTGTAACCGGAGGCACCGGGTTTTATCTCCACTCTTTAATTTATGGCCCTCCCGGAGGTCCCCCTTCCGTTCCCGCTCTCCGCAGTTTTCTCGAAGATGAGATCGCAAGGTTGGGCTCTGAAGTTTTGTACCAACGGCTTCAAAGTTTAGATCCTGAATATGCGGCGACCATTACCAAAAATGATAAACAGAAAATCGTCCGGAGTTTAGAAATCATTGAACTGACCGGCGAAAAGGTCAGCAGCCTCTCTTGGCGGGAAAGACAAAGGCCCCTTGAGTATGATTTCCGATGCTGGTTCCTTCACAGACCTCGTGAAGAAATTTATAAACGCATCGATAAACGCTGCGAAAAAATGCTGAATATCGGATTCCTTGATGAGGTCAAACAGCTGATCGAAATGGGAATTATGGATAACAGCTCTGCTTCACAGGCGATCGGTTATCGACAGGCTCTCGATTTTCTTATGACCGAGCAGTCAGGAGCGGACTATCGTTATTTCCTCGAAAAATTCAGAAGAGTCACACGCAATTACGCAAAAAGACAGTTTACCTGGTTTCGCCGTGAGCCCGATTTCCGTTGGTTGGACCTTGCTCTTCACGATTATGAAGTGGCGATGGAAATGGTCATTCAGGATTACATCGGCAGAATTTAAGATATTATATATCCCGGAGCTCCTTTTTGCATAGAGAGGGTGACTGTGCATCCTGTACGAACTTTTCCTTCCAGGATAGCGTTCGATAGCATATTCACCACTTCATGTTGAATCAGCCGTTTTAAAGGACGAGCTCCGAAATGCGGATCATATCCTTTCTCTGCTAAATAGAGTACTAACGCATCATCCCAACGAAGAGTTGTCTGACGCTCCTCCATTCTTTTTACCAATTGCCGCAGTTGTATCGTCACAATTTTTTCCATGTCTTTACGTTGCAGAGGTAAAAAAGGTAAAATTTCATCGAGTCGATTGATAAATTCCGGACGGAAATGCGATCGTACAATCGGAGTCAATGTTTCCATCACCTCTTCTTTGGTCAGATTTCCCTTAACTGATTCCATTTTGGCAAGTAATTGTTCCGAGCCCAAATTGGAGGTCATGATAAAGAGAGCATTTTTGCAATTGACCGTTCTGCCCTTGCTGTCTGTGATTCTTCCGTCATCAAACACCTGAAGAAGAATGTTGAATACATCAGGATGAGCCTTTTCTACCTCATCAAGCAACACAACACTATAAGGACGCCTTCTTAACGCTTCGGTGAGTTGTCCCCCTTCATCATAACCCACATAACCCGGAGGGGAGCCGATCAGTTTTGAGATGCTGTGTTTTTCCATGTACTCAGACATATCTAAGCGCACCATGGCCTCTTCCTGATCAAATAATTGCCGAGCAAGCGCTTTGGACAGTTCGGTTTTTCCTACCCCTGTCGGACCCAAGAAAAGAAAAGCCCCTATAGGTCTATTCGGATCACTCAATCCCGAACGGGAACGGCGAATCGCGTCCGCTACCGCTACGACGGCAAAATCCTGACCTACCACATTTTTTTCAATCTCTTTTTCTAAATTAAGAAGTCGCTCGGCCTCTCCTTCCAGCATTTTTTGTACCGGAATACCCGTCCATTTTGAGACGATGTGTGCAATAAGATTTTCATCGACCTCTTCCTGTAACAGTCGATTAGGACTCTCTTTCAGAGCCTCTTCGGATTTTTTTATCTCTTCGAGTAATGCAGGGATTTTATTGTATCGCAGTTCGGCCACTTGATTATAATCCGCTTCCCGCTCCAGCTCTTCTTCTTTAAAACGGAGCTGTTCCAATTTATCTTTTTTCTCTTTGTACGAGCGCAATAACTCTTTTTCTTTATCCCATTGCT
>Ga0206889_1047_pt1 | contig 23109 bp, 20 predicted proteins | sample Alteio_BWOrgHeat_57_FD_153245 | JGI IMG/M metagenome (GOLD analysis project Ga0206889, IMG submission 153245) | Enriched cells from forest soil in Barre Woods Harvard Forest LTER site, Petersham, Massachusetts, United States - Alteio_BWOrgHeat_Nextera5 ... | reverse complement strand
GGCTTTCCCGGTAATAAAGGACTTGGTAGTTGACAGAACTTCTTTTGATCGTATCATTCAGGCCGGTGGTTATATCTCTGTCAATACTGGTAACGCGCAGGATGCTAATAATCTCCCTGTTGAAAAATTAAAAGCCGATGATGCATTTGCGGCGGCAGCTTGTATTGGTTGCGGCGCTTGTGTAGCAACCTGTAAGAACAGCAGTGCGATGTTATTTGTGAGTGCGAAAGTTTCTCACCTGGCATTATTGCCACAGGGTGAACCGGAAAAAGAAGAAAGAGTATTGGCGATGGTAGCACAAATGGATAAAGAAGGCTTTGGTAATTGTAGCAACACCTATGCATGTGAAGCAGAATGTCCTAAAGGAATATCGGTTTCAAATATTGCACGCATGAACAGGGAATACCTTTCTGCTGAATTGAATAGCAACCCAGAAGTATAGTCAAGAGTGAAGTGTCAAAAGTGAATATCGGCATTTGACACTTCACTCTTGACACTTGACTAATATCGCCTCCCTAACCGGAGGTTTTTTGTTTGCAGCAAAAACCCTTTTCGCATCCTCTTGATATTATAAGTAATTTAGTAGTTGAACCTAAAATGCCTGTTTGAAACTGATAAGGATATATTTGTTATTGCTCATCGTACTCTCTGTGCAAGTTTCCAGGGCGCAAAAAAATCCATCCCCGCTTTCCAACCTGCGTACTAAATATATCAAAACCAATGATCGGATCGTTACGCTTGATTCGTTGAGTATTGTTCCCGGTACGATCATTATTAATAATGTATTGCCTTCCAGCTATAAAATAGATGCGGTAAACGCCACGATCACCTGGCTAAATAAACCATTGTCGGATAGTGTAAAGATCACTTACCGGATATTTCCTTATAAATTGAACGCGGTGGTGCGACGCTATAATTTTGACAGTGTACAGTTCAATTTCATCAGTGGAAAACCATTGGTCAATTATTATAATGATCAACCCAATAACGTATTGAATTTCGGAGATATCAACTCTGCCGGAAGTTTTGGCCGCGGGATATCTTTTGGCAATGCGCAAAATGCAGTGCTCTCTTCCAGTTTTAATTTACAGCTGAGTGGTTATATCGGCGATAGCTTATTTCTTACGGCTGCGATCACCGATGATAATATTCCGATACAACCTGATGGTAATACGCAGAACCTGAGTGATTTTGATAAAGTGTTCTTGCAAATAAAGAAAAGAGGGTGGCAATTAGACCTGGGAGATATTGATCTTCGACAAAATAAAAGTTATTTCCTGAATTTTTATAAACGACTGCAAGGTGCTGCTTTTACAACAGATAACCGGATCAGCAAGAACATTGTGAATGCGCTCACCGTAAGTGGTTCTGTAGCAAAAGGAAAGTTCACACAAAATATTGTTACTCCCATTGAAGGCGACCAGGGACCGTATCATTTACAGGATCCCAACAACGATTTTGCATTTACGGTATTGGCCGGAACAGAAAAGGTTTTTTTAAACGGACAGTTATTACAACGCGGGCAGGACCAGGATTATGTGATCAATTATAATACAGCCGAGATCACCTTCACGCCGAAGATCATGATCACCAAGGATTCCAGGATACAGGTTGATTTTGAATATGCCGACAGAAACTATCTGAACTCGAACATATATATCAATGATGATATCACGATCAGGAACAAACTAATTGTAAGTATTGCTGCATTTTCTAACCAGGATGCAAAAAATTCTCCTATCAACCAGGCATTGGATAGCAGCCAAAAACAATTCTTATCGAACATCGGAGGTAATATCAATAATGCCTATTACCCAAGTGCCTCACTGGATACGTTTTCATCCAGCAGGGTGCAGTATAAAAAAATAGATACCGTTTACAACACCAATATTCATGATTCGATCTATGTTGTTTCCATTAATCCATCTGATACATTGTATGCACTTGGATTTACCAATGTAGGACCGGGGAATGGGAATTATGTGCAAATCGCCAATGCATCTAACGGTCAGGCATTTCAATGGGTATCTCCGGATATTAATAATATAAAACAAGGTGATTGGGAGCCGGTGATGTTACTGGTTACACCTAAAAAGCAACAAATGGTGATGTTGGGCGCTGAATACCTGGCAGATAAAAACACGGATATTAAAACAGAGTTCGCTGTTAGTGATTATGATGTGAATCTTTTCTCCTCCAAAGACAAAAGCAATGATGTGGGTACTGCCGCAAAACTTAGTCTTGTAAACAAGGATCGCCCGGTTGATCTATTCAACACACACTTTAAACTGGAAACGCAATTGGGATATGAATTTGAACAACAGAATTTTAAACCGCTGGAAAGATTGCACAATGTGGAATTTGACAGGGATTGGAGTTTGTCTCCCAATGTAGGAGCAGCTGATGAACATCTTGCCAATGCCGGTCTTACATTACGCGATGTTAAAGGCAATAGTCTTCAATATAATATAACCAGCTATAACCGCAGCGATAGTTTTAACGGTATCCGGCAACAGTTACAAAATGTAACCATTATAAAAGGCTGGAAGTTAAGTGATCAGTTAAGTTATACTAGCACAACTTATGGGAATAGTAACGATGTATATATCCGCCCAACAGTTGATTTGGTGAAAGCACTGCCACAGTTTAAAAATCTGCAAATAGGATTGAATTATACGGGTGAACATAATAAATTACAGGACAAGACCACCGATTCGCTAAGTACATTGAGTTTTGCATTTGATCAATGGCAGGCTTCTGTTAAATCAGATCCTAAAAAATTAAACACCTGGGGAGTTTCTTTCTTTACAAGAAATGATTTTATTCCTTCCGGTACAGCATTGGTGCAAACAGACAGAAGCAACAACGTTACGGTGTTTGGAGAACTGGCGAAAAGTAAAAAACATCAAATACGATTTAATCTTACCTATCGTAAATTGAATGTAACAGATACATTGTTGACTACCCAGCGCGACGACCAAAGTTTATTGGGAAGGGTAGAGTATTTAGTGAACGAATGGAAAGGTTTTTTAAAAGGAACGGTTCTATATGAATTGGGTGCAGGGCAACAACAGAAGCTACAATATACTTATCTGCAAGTGCCGGCAGGTCAGGGTCAATATCAATGGATCGATTATAATGGTGATGGAGTAGCAGAATTAAATGAATTTGAGATCGCGCCTTTCCAGGACCAGGCAAATTATATTCGCGTACTCACGCCATCCGGACAATACGTAAAAGCAAATTATATACAGTTCAATTATAGTGTTGAATTGAATCCGAAAGCAATTATCAATGCTCAAACAGCAAGAGGTATTGCAAAACTATTGACAAGGGTTACCACTAATTCTGCTTTACAGATCGATAAAAAACTCATCGCCACAGGCGCGTTTGATTTTGATCCGTTCACTAAGAAAATAGTAGACACCTCATTGATCTCATTGAATTCCTTTTTATCCAATACGCTTTATTTTAACCGTACCGATCCTAAATGGGGATTCGATATAAGCCATAATATCAATAGTAATAAATCTTTATATACTTATGGAGTGGAAAGTCATACTGTACGCAACCTGCAGTTAAAAACAAGATGGAATATAAGCCGGAGCATTCTTGCCAATTTTAATATTCATACAAACAAGGATCAATTGATCACGCCGGCGTTTGATAATCGTAATTATGATCTTAGCATCAAAGGGATGGAGCCTTCTTTAAGTTATATCTATAAATCAAATTTCAGGTTTACGTTTTCCTATGATTATAATAACAGGAGCAATTCAATGGGGTACAATGATAAAGCGATCAGCAATGCATTGTCTGCCGATATTAAATACAATATTCTTTCCAACAGTACGATCAGCGCTCATTTTGAATACAATGATATTCGTTACACATCGGATTCTTCCGGATCACAAAACACTACGGTGGGTTATATCATGTTAGGGGGATTGGTGCCGGGCGCCAATTACTTATGGACATTGAGTTATACCAAACGGCTTGCAGGCAATATCGAAATGATGTTGGAGTATGATGCGCGCAAACCCGGATCGGATAACCTGATCACTACCGGAAAAGCTTCTGTGAGAGCATTGTTCTAAAATAAAAACGCCCCGGTTTGAACCGAGACGTTTTTTATTTTAAAGATCAGACATATTTAATTAGCCGAATAGGCCACCTTTCTTCAGGTGAACCAAACCTTCGCCTACTTTTAAACCATTGTTATAAACAGCGATCTTATAATCACCGATCTGGAAAGGAGTAGTTTGTTTCCAATAAGTACTAACAGGTAATTTTTTACCTTGTACATAATCGATGTCTACTTTTTGAGTAAACAACGCTGTCTGGCCATCTCTTGTAGTAAATTCACCGGAACCCAATGAAGCAACAGTGATCAGTTTGCCATCGGGAGCAGTGATCAAAACATACAATGTTTTCTTTTCAGTTGCAGCGATCAAATTCTCATCCACATCAAAAGTGATATGTAACTTATCGATCTTCTTTGCATCGTCCGTCACTTTTTCTTTACCGCTTTTTTTGTCTTCTACACCTTCAATGCCGAAATTAGAAATATGCAGTGTAGAACCAAGGTTGATCACATCGTCTTTTGCTTTTACAACAGTTACAGTAGAGTCAAGGTCTTTCTTTGCCTGGTCTCTTTCAACCGTTACTTGTTGTTTTTCTGTAGTCAACTGTGTATTCTCGTTCTTAAGGGTTTCAATTTCTGTCTTATATCCGTCAATGTCAGAGTTCAGAGAAGCGATCAGCTTTTTAGCTTTCGCCAATTCAGCGGTAGTAATATTTTCTTTATGTAAAATATGAGCGATCTCTGATTTCTTTGCTTCAATATCCCTGTCTTTTTCACTAAGGGCACTATCTTTGGCAACATCACTTGTTTTCAATGCATCAAACTGGCTGCTTAAAGCGGCTAATTGTGTATTCAATGAATCCTTTTGTGAGCTAACGGTAGTGATCTGTTGGTCCTTTTGAGTTATAGCTTCAGCATTTTGGCTGTTGTTCCAAAAAATGTAACCCCAGGTTGCCAATAAGGCAATGATCAATGCTATCACAATGATCGACTGCGTTTTTTTTGATTTCGCAGGGGGGAAAGTTTGAGGGGTGTCCGATGAAGGAGAATTTTCAAGCGCCATAGTAATCGTTGTTTTAAATATTTAATGAATCAAATGAAAAGCGGGTATAAATATATTCAATAACTTACGATTGCGCTGAAAAAAATATTATTATGATTGTTATAGCGGTTTATTGGCCCAAAACTATGCCAAAATAAGCTTTTTCAACAAAGATGTCTTTCCTGATAACCAAATACATGATATGATACGTACAGTCCTTTTACTGGTGGCTTCCAATATCTTTATGACCTTTGCCTGGTATGGAAATTTAAAATATACGTCCTCGGCACTGTGGAAAATAATCCTCATAAGTTGGGGAATTGCTTTCTTTGAGTATTGTCTAACCGTGCCTGCCAACCGCTTTGGTTATACTCACGGAATGAGCGGTTTTCAACTAAAAATAACACAAGAGGCTATTACACTGATCGTTTTTACCATATTTGCGATCTTTTACCTGAAAGAACCTTTTCATTGGAGATATCTATTGGGTTTTGCCTTGATATTGGCGGCTGTTGTTGTGATGTTTAAGGAATAAGCCTTGCTATTATACCATTATTACCGGCAAGGAAAACAGACTTACCATTATTTTTAGCTTTACGGCATACATTAAAACTTTTGGTGCTGATGGCTGACCAGGTGTTCCCATCATTATTGGTATAATCCACACCATTTATACCACAGCATATCCATTTTGTTTTGTTAATATACTCCACACAACTTCGATATCCGTTGGGTGGGGTAGCAGGTGTTAACCAGGTTTTGCCGGCATCCTTTGTAATAAAGCAATTGCCCTGCGTACTATCTACCTGTTTATAATCACCGCCAACAACAATGAATATCTTATCATTTTTGGTAGCGATGGAATTAGCGCCGATCGTTGCCGATCCTTTCGCAAAAGGAATATCTATTTTTTTGTTTTGAATAAACAACCTCGATTTCAATCCTCCCGAAACAAAGCAAGCTTCGGCATTGTTTACTTTACAGATATTTGTACCACTTGCTGCAAAACAAACCTCACCGCTATCAGCACCGGGATAATTCCCTTCCGGTATCCCGCGCCAATGTAAGCCCCCATCAAATGTACGGGCAATATAAAAACGGTTATTGATAGGATCTCCTACAACTATTCCGCTTTGTTCATTCCAAAAGTACATGGCATCCAGGTACATGGCACTGTCCTTTTCTTCAAAGGTTACTTTCCAGGTATTTCCGCCATCGTCGGTTCGTAAAATATAAGCCGGTGATCCTACTCCCATGATCACGGCCGCCGTTTCGTCAAATGCTTCAATATCCCTGAATTCGGCATGTTCAAAACCATGTACCACCATCCATTTCCAGGTATGGCCGCTATCGATCGACCGCCCAATGGTACCATTGCTGCCGCTCACCCAAATGGTCTTGTCATCAACGACAGACAAACCTCTTAACGACGTAGTTGTTCCTCCGCTAAGAGGTTGGATAGTTTGCGCATTCAATTCAGTTCTAAAACAGATCAGTAAAGTAACAGACAGTAGTATAAACTTCATAAAAAGGAATTCACTATAAATGTATGCTTTGTATCGTTTATTTGAGTTAGATCGGTATGATATCCACATAAAGAAAGAAATTGTTAAAAAAATGCTGCCGTTAAATGATTATTATCAGGCCGCCCGGTAGTCGAAACGCATAACTTCGTTTTTCTTTATAACTACATAAATACAAAACTGAGGTATGGAGGGTAATAGTTATATTCTATCACAGGTGGTACAAAGATATAGCATAGCGTTGCCGGCAGGAGACCGTTATTTTTACGATCAGCCTCATTCCAAAGGTCTCGATACAGATTTTATTTTCAGTATCCTTAATTCTTTTGAGGAGGATAATTTCAATATCAGTGATTTTGAATCTTTTGGTATTGAAATGATCGTGGATTATATCCAGCGAACGCATCTTTTTTACATACAACAAAAGCTTCCGGAGATAGAACAAAGTATTCTGCAACTGCATGGGTTTTACAGATCAAGTCATCCTTTATTACAGGAGTTGCGTAGTTTCTTTCGTAACTATCAGCGTGAACTGAAAACACATTTTGCAGATGAAGAAAGTAAACTAATGCCTTATATTGTTTTACTGCGCAATGCAGAAAAATCTGTAAAAGGATTTTCTGAATACACACATTTTAACGGAGCTTATTCTATTGCACAGTTCCTGACGGAACATCATGATACGGAAGATGAGTTGGCAGAGATCCGCAAAACGATCCGGATGTATAACCCGCCACCGGCAAGCCAGATCATGTATCGTACCCTTCTTTCTCAATTAGAATTATTTGAGCAGGACCTGCATGTGCACGCACGCATGGAAGAAGATGTGCTTATCCCCAAAGCATTGAAGATCGAAACGGAATTGAATGAACGTATCCTTCGGTTAATTAAAGACAATTGAATATAAAAGCAGTCATCAAAATAAGTCGTATTTAAATACTGTTGAAAATCTTGTTAGTGAAGAAGTAAACAATACATACGAATTGAATATGTTGGCGGGAGTATAATATCTAAACTCAATAGCTGCCTTATTATATTTATACCCTATTCCGCCTATAAAAATAGTGCTCGAACTAAGAACGTTCAGGCCAAGAGTAGACGTGTATGAACTATTTATTAATTGATCATACGCAACCAATGCATTTACAAATAATTTGCTTTTGCCATATTTGTCGGTGAAAAAATAATGTTTGAATCCAATTGAAATTGAAATTGTTTTGAGGTTAATAGTTGCCTTGGGTGTGTCTATACTGTTATTAGGAGGAGGGAGATCACTTATTGCTTGTGCTGAATAAGAGTGAAAATCAAGCCCAAAGGGGACAGCCCATTTATGCGCATTAAAGGGCAACAGTAATTCTTCCTGTACGCCAAATGTGAAATTGTATTTATGAGGGAAGGTTATATGTTGAGTATAAGGATCGCCTGGATAATTGGGGATAAAACCGTCTTCGAGACTGGTGTATTCAGCACCTGCCGATATACTGAAGAAAGATGATTTGTATTTTACGGGGGCGGAGGGTTCGGTAACAATACTTCCTTTACAATGATTGTATTTAATAAAATAATCTTTTAGATCGCTTAGTTTATACTCGACGGTCTGTATATTTTCTTCTGATTCATTCCCACAGTTGAGATATTGTAATAACTGTTCACGAAAATCATTATTATAATATATCACATTATTGTTTTCTGGTCGATATACTTTGTAAATGAGTTGTTCAACAGGTAAGTCTTGTGTTTGATAAAAGAAACGAATATTTGTTTTTCCTTCATACGAAAATAATGTAGCTGCACCTGTCACTATCACCCTTAAGAATAAGGTGTCTGGTTGCCATTGAGGTTCCGCTGTATCGCTCAGGGCATCTAAGTCTTCTTCACCGGGGGATATGTCTATAGTAGTTATCACGCGTACATATTTATTGTAATTAGTAATAGCAAATTCTTTCACATCATATACTGTTAAAGTCTGTGGTTTGTCGTTTTCGTTTTTTTTATAGGTGAAGGAAGATGGGTTATCATTATGATCGGTATTCTTTATGAGGCAATTAATAGTGTCTCCCGTGTTACTAATAAAATAACCCGGATCATATCTTACCTGGGAGGATGAAGAGATATAAAATAAAAGCAATATTCCTGACACACAAAGCTTTTTGACGCGAAGACTCATAAGTACAGATGGTTGAAATAAACGTAAATAAATATGATCAAATATATAAAATAGGGTTCAGATTAATATTCAATTATTTCAGCAACATAGAGATTGATCGTGCTTCATCCCGATTAGAATTATTTGAGCAGGACCTGCATGTGCACGCACGCATGGAAGAAGATGTGCTTATCCCCAAAGCATTGAAAGCAGAATTGAATGAAAAACTATCCTGGCTTATTGCGTTGAACTGATAACTTATCCGTTCACTACGTTTTTATCTTCAGTAAAAGCATAACTGATGTCGGCAGGAGTATAAGTTCCTAATTTAGCAAGGTCAAGGACAGTTTTATTGTTCTCGCCATTGCGGTAATACATCATCACAAATTTAGCGCCGGGGATGATCTCTTTGAATGTGTAAGAAGATCTTGTTACAACCGTATTGCTGAACATATCATCAAATGCTTTGATGTACACAATGATCTCTCCAATGGTGTTCTTAAAATCATCTATCGAGAATTTATAAAAAGGGCTGTCCTCATTAATAGGATGTACCAATGTCCAGCTCAATGAAAGGGCATTCACTTTATCAAACTCAAGACCAAGCGTAAAGAACTTGTTGACCATCTTGCCATTCTCTTCCACTGCCATACCAACCGTAATTTTTGCTTCCGCGTCAGTAAGGCTATTATTCTTATAAGGCGCTATGCGCATCATTAATGCTATACCATCTTTATAAGGAGCCAGCAAAGCATTTTTACTAAACTGTATATATGCTTTGGGTTTGGAGAAACGTCCGTATAAGAGACCGGTTGCCAATGCGAAGCTCAATAAGCCGGTCAATGCTTCAAAAGAAGACAACATGCTTGTCAAAAACCCCGAGGGACTGATATGTCCATACCCGACAGTGGTAAATGTTTGAGCGCTAAAAAAATAAGCTTGTCCAAATTTATCCAATCCCGAACTGTTTGCAGATACTCCATTGAGGTGTTCTAATCCTATTATGCAATAGCCACCCGCAAAAACAAAATTGATGAGTATATAAAAGAGAAGAATGATTAAGAAGAATTTTGTCCTGGATAACTGCAGCATGGTATGATACCAACTGATGCGTTCCAATAGATTGACTCCCCGTTTTTCAATATTAGGAGAACCATCCTTGTTTACAAAACGGCCCCCATAATCCGCTGCATTAATACCGAACCCGGTATTGATCTCGGCTTTGGCCCTTGAATTTATCCTTCGTAACGATGTCATAGCTTGATTTGAAAACGTAATTTAATGATTATAAAAATCCAAAATCCAAAAAACAGAATCCAAAGTTAGTAGTCTTCTATTTTAAGGATTGTTTTTTGGATTTTGGCCATTCTTATTCCTATCTTTCGGTAGAAATAATCATACACTTCTCTTGTTTACCAAAAATATCTTGATCCGCATTGTTCAGCAGGCCTTGCAGCTACTAATAACGCTGGCGATCGCCCGTTTGACCGGGCCTGATGGCAATGGTATCTTTTCGTTATTCATTACCGATGTTTCGTTCTTTATTTTATTGTTAGGTTTTTGCATGGAAAGCACCATTATCTATTTTGCCGCTAAAAATAAGATCGGATTATCGGAGATCGTGAGTTTGCTATTGCCATTGCTTCTTGTACAAATGATCGTATTCTTTTTGGTGTACCTCATTTCAATGCTTCTTTTTCATCACCAGTTCTTCCAGGCTGCTATTAATCAACCCGGCGTAGGCTGGGCCTTCCTGTTTATTTTTAGTTCTATCGCCTGTAATTATTTCACGGCATTTCTTTCTGCCAAAAAAATATTCTTCCGCATCATCGTATATAACATCATTGTTCAGCTTTTGTTCTTAACAGTACTTATTGTCGGACATTACATGTATGCTTATTCTTTCAATATTCATGTGCTGATCGCCTTATACTCAGTTCTGTTTTTGGCAAATGGTATTATTGCAGCGCTACTGGCATTCTGTTCTTCCGATGAAAAGATAACCTTCAAAAATCCCTTTCAAATACTGGATAAAGAAATGTTGAATTATACGGCTACAGCTTATGTGGCCAATATCCTGCAGTTCTTTGCCTATCGTATGGATATCTGGTTGATGGGACATTTTCAATCTAAACATGATACCGGTATTTATGCATTGTCTTCCAAGATCGCACAGCTATGGTGGTTGATACCACAATTCATTGCCTTGTTACTTTTCCCCTTGACCGCATTAGAGGATGAAACTATCTCAGGCAAAAAGTTTCGGCAATATATGTTGTACACAATTCTTGGTGGAAGTATCGCTGCATTAATAGCTATCTGGGCATATCCTTTTTTCATTGATAAAATAATGGGCACGGCATTCAATTCAAGCTACCTGCCTTTTATTTATTTGTTACCCGGCGTGTTATTGTTTTCGATCAATATTTTATTATCAGCACGGTTTGCAGGCAAAGGGAATGTACTGGTGAATATGCAGGCATCTGCCATTTGTTTTATTATTATCTTAGGATTAGATATATGGCTGATACCGATGAAAAGCGCTGCAGGAGCGGCAATAGCCAGTAGTGTAGGATATGCCGCAAGTACTTTTTTTCTTATTGCTAAATATACCAAATGGGTAAGCAAATGAATTTGATATGGTTGCCCGGATGGTTTCCTTCGCGGGTCAATTTTTTACCCGGCGATTATATTGAGCGCCATGCAAAAGCCGTGAGTGAATATGCAATGGTAACAGTGGTATATGTTGTAAAAGACCCTCAATTAAAAAATGGCAAGACCGAGATCGTAAAAGAATCGATCGGCAACCTTACGATCTATCGTGGTTATTACGGGGCAGGGAATAAGATTCATTCTGTTATTCTTTTTTATAAATTATTATTTGCTGTTTATAAATTAGCACAGAAAGAAAAAGGAGCATTTGATCTATGCCATGTGCATGTCCCGTTGAAGCAATCTTTATTGGCTATCCGGTTAAAAAGAAAGATCCATTTAAATTATGTGGTAACAGAACATAACTCATGGTATTCATCCGGTGATTTTCTTCATCAGCCATTATTATTAAGGCGAATGGTGATAGATCTTTACCACAAAGCAGCTGCTGTTCATGTTGTTTCTAAAAGCTTAGGCGAAAATTTACAAAAAATGATTCCGGTAGTTGCGGACTATACCGTCATCCCCAATGTGGTGAACACTGATTTTTTTAAATCGGTTAATCATGGACATAATCAACCGATAAAATTCATTGCTATTTCGGGGGATGTTAAATATAAAAATACGGCAGGTGTTATTCGTGCATTTACGAATTTGCTTAAAACCGGCGTAAATGCACAATTACATATTGCAGGTCCACATTCGGATGAATTTAAACAATCAGTTAATAAAGAGCATATTGTTTTTTATGGAATTGTTTCTAATCAAAAGATTGCAGAATTGACCCAACAAGCGGATGCGATGATCTTTTTTACCAGATCCGAAACATTTGGTTGTGTGATGGCTGAATCTTTATGTTGCGGTGTTCCTGTTATTGCATCACGCATACGGGCATTGGAAGAAAATCTTACCCAAAATATAAATGCCTTATTTGTTGAACCCGATAATGAAGATGATCTTTTGCAAAAGATGATCTTATTTATCGACCAAAAGGACAAGTTTGACCGTAGTTCCATAGCTGCCGAAGCGTATAAAAAGTACAATTATCATACGGTAGGCCTGCAATTCATGGATTTCTATGATATTGCGCTCAAAAAGCCGCAATAAGTACGAATTATAAGTTGTTTTCACCTCTCCACCTCTTCACATTTGCATATCAATTCATCCCCAAATCAATTACCTTTGCCACACTAAAAAAGAGCGAACGTAAGGATGAAGAATATCAGGAATTTTTGCATAATTGCACATATCGATCACGGAAAGAGTACACTGGCTGACCGTTTGTTGGAATTTACCCATACCATTAGTGATCGTGATATGCAGGCACAGGTATTGGATGATATGGACCTTGAAAGAGAAAAAGGCATTACCATTAAAAGCCATGCGATACAGATCAACTATTTGTACAAAGGCACTGAATATGTATTGAACCTCATTGATACTCCCGGGCACGTGGATTTTAGCTATGAAGTGAGTCGTGCTTTGGCTGCCTGCGAAGGCGCGTTACTTTTAGTAGATGCTTCCCAGGGGATACAGGCACAAACCATTTCCAATTTATACCTCGCTATTGAGAATAATCTGGAGATCATCCCGGTCATTAATAAGATCGATATGGATGGTGCGATGATACCTGAAGTGAAAGACCAGATCATTGAGTTGATCGGTTGTAAAGAAGAAGATATCTTATTGGCAAGCGGTAAAAGTGGTATCGGCATTGAAGAAATATTAAGTGGTATCATTGAACGCATCCCTGCACCAAAAGGTGATGTGAATGCACCATTACAGGCATTGATATTTGATAGTGTATTCAATTCTTTCAGAGGGATCATTGTTTACTACCGCATTTTCAACGGCACGTTGAAGAAGAATGATATGATCAAGTTTTCCAATACCGGGTTAGAATACGGCGCTGATGAAGTAGGTATTTTAAAGCTTGGGATGGAAGCAAAGAACGAGGTGAGGGCAGGAGATGTGGGGTATATCATAACCGGGATTAAAAATGCCAAAGAAGTTAAAGTTGGCGATACGATAACAACCTCAGTGAATGGTTCAACAGAATCTATACAAGGTTTCCAGGATGTTAAACCAATGGTATTTGCCGGTATCTTTCCCGTAAATACGGATGAATTTGAAGAGTTGCGTGATTGTATGGATAAATTACAATTGAATGATGCCTCTCTTACATTTGAATTGGAAACATCACAGGCGCTTGGTTTTGGTTTTCGTTGCGGCTTCCTTGGAATGTTGCACATGGAGATCATCCAGGAACGTTTGGAAAGAGAGTTCAATCAAACCGTAATTACCACCGTACCGAACGTTAGTTTTATTGCGACTACTACAAAAGGAGAAGTAATTAAAGTGAACAATCCTACCGAAATGCCGGAAGCGGTTAAGATCGACAAGATAGAAGAACCATTTATCAAAGCACAGATCATTACAAAACCGGAATACATCGGTAATATCATGACCTTATGCATCGGCAAAAGAGGTATTCTTACGCACCAGGGATATTTAACTACTACAAGAGTTGAGTTGAGTTTTGAAATGCCTTTAACCGAGATCGTTTTTGATTTTTATGATAAACTAAAAAGCATCACAAGAGGTTACGCTTCTTTTGATTACCAGCCGATAGAATACCGTGAAAGTGATATCGTGAAGATGGATATCTTATTGAATAATGAAAAGGTGGATGCATTGAGTGCTTTGATCCATCGTGGAAGAGCACATGAGTTTGGAAGAAAACTATGTGAGAAATTAAAAGAATTATTACCTCGTCAGCAATTCCAGATCGCGATACAGGCCGCTATTGGTGCCAAGGTTGTTGCCCGGGAAAATATCAGCGCCATGCGTAAAGATGTGACCGCCAAATGTTATGGTGGTGATATCAGCCGTAAACGTAAATTGTTGGAGAAACAAAAAGAAGGTAAGAAACGCATGCGCCAGATAGGAAATGTAGAGATACCTCAGGAAGCGTTCTTAGCGGTACTTAAGTTAGATAGTTGATCTTCAAATCTACTTCATTAAGGATTATCTGTAGGCACATTATTATCCTGTTGCGCAGGAGGTGTTTCAATCTTCTTGTCGGATGATGTAGCAGGACTTAATTTATCATGTAAAAGATCGCCGCCATTTCCTTTGATAGGATCGGGAGTAGGAGCTTGCCCGTCTGGTGTAACCTGGTGAAATATCTTATCAATGTGTACCCATTTATTCTTTTCCCATTTAAAACCTTCATAGTCGCCATCAGGGACAAGGGTCCATTTCTTAAGGGGTTCATTGGATTCTGATTCTAAATGTTCTATAACGATCATTCCCATGTCGTCGTCATAGGTCAATGCCGGACTTGCATCTTTTTTAAATTCCAATATAAAACGGTTAACAGGAGCTTTTACAATACTGTCTGCTTCAAAGTGAAAATAATCCGATGCGCCAAATACGGGCAGGCCATCTTCATCAAAGGTTAAAACCTCTAACAATTTTTTGGTGGTACGCATATTATTTTCGTCGTATCCGAATAAGGTATAGCATGGCTGATCGTTATCCTTGTCTTTTGTTTCAATGATCTTATAATACAAAGCGCCCACCCAGGCCCTGTTATTGGTAACCGTATCATTGATGTTTTGAATCATCTCTGATTTATCGATCAGGGGCAATAATTTCAAAGAGCCATCAGCAGTTCTCATTTGTATGGCACCATGCTGACGAACAAAATTATCACTGATGATCAGCTGCCAGGTAAATATCCGGAAACTGCTGTCGGGTGCATATAAAGTAGAGATAGTCTGTAATGAATCGAAAGGGTAGTAGAAAGAATAGGGTGTTTTTAATGCACGTACAAATGTTTTAGTAAAAGCACTGTCTGCCTTGAAACGGCCATAATCCCTTGTATCCATAAGGATCTTTGTGGCGAATACTTTCAGGGAATCTTCTTTCTTTACTAAGAAATGATGATCGGTTTTGGATATATGTTGTGCAAAACAACATACGGAGAACAAAAGAGATAAAGAGAATATGGACAGGCTTTTCATTGTATAAATTTATTGAATTGTTTTGCAAAACATAGCAAACAACCAAATTTTAACTAAAATCAAAGGGCTTGTGCAAAAGCGAATAAAGACGGATAGGCAGCATCAATGCGCGGATCGGTGATATCTGTTTCCGGATTGGTAGTGGTAAGGAAAACGGTCTTTATACCAATGTTTCTGCCAAATTCCATATCACTGAATTTATTGCCAACCATAATTGCTTTGGAAAGATCAATACCAGGGAAATCATTTTTTGCCTGCAAACCCATGCCGGGATTCGGTTTTCGATTGGGATGATCCTGTTCCAGGGCGGCACAGAAATAAATACGGTCGATCTTACCACCTGCTTTTTCAATTGCCGCTTGCATATTGTTATGAATAACGGTGAGGTCTTCCAACTTCGTTAATCCTTTGCCAACACCTTTTTGATTGGTAATAACAATGATGTATTTGAACTTAGCTGCAAAGGTGCTGATCGCTTCTTTTACGCCTTCGTAAAAGATAAACTCATCCCAGGTATGGATATAATCCTCGTGTTTTTCATGGTTGATGACTCCGTCACGATCAAGGAATAATGTCCAGCTGCTGTCTATTTGTTTAAGGTCGATCATCATGGAAACGTCAAAGGTGAAACGTGAAAAGAAGCATTTAGTTTAAAAAATCTTTAGATCTGTTTGAGCTCTATCGTAATCTTCCGGTATACCAATGTCTATAAAATATTCATCCTGTACAATACCGTATATCTTTCTCTTATCATAATATTGTTCCAGGTAATCTTTTTCAAAAGAGAACTTTTCGGGTAGTGCTTCCTTTAAGAATTTTTCCGCATTCAATGCATACACACCGCCGTTTATTAGCCCTTCTTTATAAAATTGTTTTTCTTTAAAAGAAGCAACGGATGAGTCGCTGTTCAATTCTACCACACCGTAGCGTTCAAAATTTTGCATCGGTTTTAATGCAAGCGTGCAATTAGCATCCTTTGTTTCGTGCAATGCTGATATTGCTTTGATATCAACCGAGAAAAGCGTATCTCCATTTAATACCAGTACATTTTTTTCGATTGCTTTTGAAGCTGCCAATTTAATGGCACCACCCGTCCCTAAAGGATCCTCTTCAATTGAATATTGGATATTGGTTTTTGGATATTGGGTTTTGGTATATTCAATGATCACTTCACTTTTATATCCCAACGAAAAAATAAATTTATCAACTCCTTGTTTCTGCAGATGATCGATCACATAGAACAGGAAAGGTTTTCCTGCAACGGGTGCCATGCATTTAGGCAGATCAGGAACAGCGCTTCTTAATCTTGTTCCTAAACCTCCCGCTAAAATGATGGCTTCTTTTATCATTCAGGATATTATTTAACGGGGTAGAGCATTTCTTCTACCAACTGGCAAATGATATGTCCCAGCAGTATATGGCTTTCCTGTATCCTTGGAGTATCGGTTGATGGAACATTTAATAAGCAATCAGATAATTCTTTCATCTTTCCACCGGTTGAACCGGTAAATCCAATAGTGGGCATTCCCTTTTCACGGGCTACTTCAAAAGCATTGGTGATATTTTTACTATTGCCCGAAGTGCTTAAGCCGATCAATACATCCCCTTTATTACCTATTCCTTTTATCATGCGCGAATAGATAACATCATAGCTATAATCATTTGCAACGGCAGTAAGGTAAGAAGTGTTGCAATGCAAAGCTTCTGCAGGCAATGCATCTCTATCCGTATAAAAACGTCCGCTGAATTCAGCTGCGAGATGTTGTGCATCTGCTGCGCTGCCGCCATTGCCACAAAACAATACTTTGTTACCGTTCTTAAATGCGGTTGTTATGATATCTACCGATCTTTTTACGGTAGCTATTATAACAGCGTCATTTAGTATCTTATTTTTTACCGCGATCGATTCGCTAATAATATCTTTTATTTTATCAGGCATAATTGTTTGGTTAGATCCTCCAGGTAGACAGACCGTCTTGTGTAAATGAATAAGGTTTTATCTCACCACCAAAAGTATTTAAAGCATCTATAACGGCGTAGCGGGTATTAGCAGGACAATAGAAGATCATGAACCCGCCGCCGCCTGCACCGCTTATCTTTCCACCGGTTGCTCCTGCTTTTTTCGCAGCAGCATAGATAGATTCGATCGTGTTGTTACTGATATTGGCCGCCATATTTCTTTTTTGTTCAAACCCATAATCCAATATCTCACCGATCGTATTCAATTCGCCTTTTAAAAGTGCCTCTTTCATTCTTTTGGATTGCTCTTTTAAATGATGCATCGCATCAATACTCTTGCTGTTCTTGTTATTCACATTCTTCACCTGTTCTTTAATGATGCTGGCGCTTTCGCGGGAAGTAGCGGTAAAATATAGCACGAGGTTATTTTCTAATTCGTATAAATACCTTTGTTTGATGCGTAAAGGGTTTACGATCACGCGGTCATTTTCATAGAACTCCATAAAGTTCACTCCGCCAAAGGTTGCGGCATATTGATCCTGTTTACCTCCGGCTAATTGAAGGTCTTCTCTTTCGATCTGGTAAGCAAGATGTGCGATATCATATTCACCCAACGGCAGATTAAGCATTTCGGTAAATGCACCCAACACTGCTACAACCAATGTTGATGAAGTACCAAGACCCGAACCTGCAGGGGCATCTACAAATGTAGATAAACGAAAACCCGTTGCAGGAGCTCCATAATCTTTATATATCCTGTTATAAACTCCTTTCAGCAGATCTAATGTACCATCGATCGGTAAGGAAGGTGCGTAATCAAACTCCTGGCATTCTTTTCTGTCAAGCGCTTCTATGATTATTTTATTATTGGGTAAAGGTTCTATTGTTGCATACGCATACAATGAAACGGTAGCATTTAAGATGGCGCCTCCGTATTGGTCGCTATACGGACTAACATCGGTCCCACCTCCGGCAAGGCCAATTCGTAATGGTGCTTTAGAACGATAGATCATACAGAACGCAAATTAGTCAATTTGATGATGGATTCCACCATTTTTGACCAGCTGTATTTTTTCTTTTCTTCTTTAAGATGAGGGATGAAATGCGCTTCTCCTTTTTGAAAGTATTCGATGATCTTTTCCGCGATGGAAGCGGGGTTTGGTTCTGCGATCAGGCCCACTTTATCATCTGGAACCAATGATGGCAAACCACCTACATTGGTAACGATCATGGGTACCTCAAAATGATAGGCGAGGGGAGTAACGCCACTTTGTGTAGCGCTTCGGTAAGGTTGTATCACCACATCGGCAGCACATAAATAATATTTTACTTCACTATCAGGAATGAAATCAGTTCTTAATATTAATTGATCTTTAATATCCAGCTTTTCGATCAGCTCATCATACTGCTTGCGGTCTTCGTAAAATTCTCCGGCAATAAGAAATTTTAGATTAGCGATCTCCGATTTATGATTTTGTTTCAGTTCATGGATCGATTCATATAAAATATCCAATCCTTTATATTTTCTTATAAAACCAAAAAACAGAACTATTGATTCTTCATTACTAATTCCTAATTGTTTCCTGGCTTCTTCTTTACTTATTTTTTCTCCAAAATTATCATAGAGCGGATGTGCAACAAATTGTGCAGGTTTGTTCACACCTAATTGTTTAAGATCAGCCAGTACTTTTTCGCTCATCGTTATAAAACCATCAATTGGTTTTATAAAGTAGTTGGTGAATGCTTTATCCCCCGGTCTTTTTTCGTGCGGGATAATATTATCAGCGATACAAATAATCTTTGTGTGTTTATTCTTTTGTACGATACGCAAAATAGTTCCGAGGCACGGTCCCATAAACGGAAGCCAATAGCGAACGATAATAATGTCCGGCTTTATCTTTTTCAATTCATTCCCTACGCTTATCCAGTTTAGGGGATTGATAGAATTGATACGTACATGGATATCCAGATCGGCTGGCGCAGGTTCTGTTGAGAATTGTGTGGTGCCGGGAAATAAAAAGCCGGGATATTGTAACGAGAACGTATATACGCTTACATCGTGGCCCTGGTGCTTGAATTCTCTTGCCAGGCGTTCATTGTACGATGCCAGTCCGCCTCTAAGTGGATGTGCCGGACCGATAATGATGATCTTCATGATGAATAGTCGTAAATGATCAGATGCCTATTTTCTTTTCGATCAGGTAATAATTTCTTTCAGGAGCATTGCGGGAGATCAGCTCACCTATAAAGCCGGCCAGGAAGAGTTGGGTACCAATGATCATCGATACCAATCCAAAATAAAAGATAGGCCTTTCCGTCATATTGAATTTAGCGAAAGCAAATTTAGCAATGGCTAAATATATTGAGATGCAAATACCAATAAAGAAAACAACAGTACCCCATAATCCAAAGAAGTGCATGGGTTTCTTTCCAAACTTTCCTACAAACATGATGGAGGCAAGATCCAGGAAACCATTCACAAAACGTGTCCATCCAAACTTGGTAACACCATATTTTCTGGGACGATGTTCTACTACTTTTTCAGTGATCTTTCTAAAGCCCGACCATTTTGCCAGCAATGGAATATAACGATGCATTTCACCATATACTTCAATGCTTTTGATCACTTTATTCTTGTAAGCTTTCAGTCCGCAGTTAAAATCATGCAGGTGTATGCCGCTCACACGACTTGCCGTTGCATTGAATAATTTAGAAGGAATATTTTTGGTGAGTGTATTATCAAAGCGTTTCTTTTTCCATCCGCTTACCAGGTCAAATCCGTCTTCCACGATCATTCTTCTTAATTCAGGTATCTCATCCGGGCTATCCTGCATATCTGCATCCATAGTTATTACCACATCACCTAAAGCAGCTTTAAAGCCTTCGTTCAATGCCGCACTTTTACCATAATTGCGTTGAAACTTTATGCCGCGGATATTGCTGTTGCGGGCGTTAAGACTTTCGATCACTCTCCATGAAATATCAGTACTGCCGTCATCTACCATTATTATTTCGTACGTGTATTTATTGTTATACATCACGCGCTCTATCCATGCAGCCAGTTCGGGCAAGGATTCGTCTTCGTTAAATAGTGGTATGATGATCGATAGATCCATATTAATTCTTCTTTCTCTTTGGTATAAGCAATGTGCCGAAAATGGTTATTAAAGTTCCTAAAATAAGATATTTTAAGACATTGAATGATATTAATACTGTTAAAGCATGTTTTCGTTTTTCGATGGCCTGGGCTTCAATTTCTGCAGGAGTATAATTGCCTTGTTGCTGCATCATCTTTTTGCCGGCTTCAATTCCCTGCTCTATTTCCTGCGGGTTTAATTTCAGGTATATCCACCAAAAGATCACCATTAATAAGGTGACGATCACAAAACATTTGAATCCCTCACCAAATAAGGTCATGAACTTACCATCATTACCGGTAGTAAGCGAAAAACTGAGGAGAGTCCACATTACACCTACGATATAAATAACGAAAGTTGCAAACATCAATGGATTGGCGAGATCATGCTTAACACCAAAGTAAGTGCTTATCAGCACCATCATAAAACCCGTGATCAATCCTTTATAAGTAGCGTTAAGTTTCATGTTAATTGAAGCTGGAAGATTTTCCATTTACGATGCCGGCAACTTTTCCGGTCAATTCTTTTCCAACGAAAGCAGAGTTCTTTGATTTGGATTTTATCATTGAAGCTTCGAAGATGCCGGTGGTGGAAGGATAAAATAGTGTAAGCTTTGCCGTTAGTCCTTCTTTTATCTCGGGAATGGTTATCCCGAATATTTTTCTTGGTGCGATGGCGAGCAGGTTCACTACGGTAGCTATTGGCAATTTGCAATCTCCCAAAACGCCGAACAATGTTTCCAAACCGATCATGCCGTTCTTAGCATATTCAAATTCGCTGGTCTTGTGATCCCAATCCTGCGGGGTATGATGAGATGCAATGCAGTCCACTATTCCGTCCTTCACCGCAGCTCTTAGTGCCAGCATATCTTTTCTTGTTCTTAAAGGAGGATTTACTTTAAGATTGGTGTCGTAAGTGATCAGATCTTCGTCGCAAAAGTATAGATGATAAGGACTAACGGAGCAGGTTACCTGTAATCCTTCAGCCTTTGCTGCTTTTATTAATTCAATACTTTTTTGTGTGGAAACACCGGTGAAGTGGATCCTCGACTGGCTATATTTTACCAGTTCAATATCGCGCGCGATCATCAGTTCTTCTGATAGTGAAGGCTTGCCCGGTAAACCTAATTGTGTACTTACAATTCCTTCATTTACCATTCCATGCGCGTTAATGGTCTTATCGTCAGGGAGCTGTATGATCGTTCCTTCAAAAGCCAGTACATATTGCAGGGCTTTCAATAAAAGTCCGGGTGATTGAATGCTATTGGTGCCGTCGCTGAAAGCAATAGCGCCCGATTCGTGCATATCGTACATCTCGGCCAATTCTTTTCCTTCTGTATTTTTTGTAACCGCGCCTATTGGGATGATCGTAACCGGTAGTGTGGCCGATTTCTGAATCACATATTCTATCTGTGACCTTGTATGTAGCGCAGGATTGGTATTAGGCAGCACCATTACATCGGTGAAACCTCCAGCTGCTGCTGCGTTGGCGCCGGTTTGCAATGATTCCCTGTGCTCGTATCCAGGATCACAAAAATGTGCGAAGATGTCCATCCAGCCAATGCTTACGTGGAGGCCTTTTCCTTCAATTGTTTTGTCTGCTTTTTCTTTACTACTGTTGGAGATGGAAGAGATAATGCCCTCTTTTATAAAAATATCCTTTGTTTGTCCGTTGAAAGGAGAATTGGGATCAATAATGGTGGCTTGCTTTATTAAGACCGTCATCAGGCTACTTAAAGAATTTGGTTGCGCAAAGATAATCTTTGTTTGTTGAATTTAGGGAAATGGATTTATGTAGTATTTTTGGCACTCAACATTGTATAAATCATCTAAAAAATCTTTCGGGATGTAGCGCAGCCCGGTAGCGCACACGTCTGGGGGGCGTGGGGTCGCAAGTTCGAATCTTGTCATCCCGACAAAAGTCACTGGATTCTCAGTGGCTTTTTAATTTTCTGGAATAATTTGGGATAAATCCTTCACCTCTTATTCGTCAATAATAAAAAATAGAGGCTGAATTCAGCCTCTATTTTTTATTTATTTTCAAACCAATTTATCTGATTACAGATACCCCACCTGCTATTGGTTTGGCATCTTTTGCCGTACCCGAGTTAAGTTTAATGATATAATAGTATTCACCTACCGGTACCGGGCTGCCGTTATAAGTACCATCCCATGGCTCTGCGTCGTAATTGCCGTGCGACTGGAACATGAACTGGCCATACCTGTTGAACACGGATACTTCCGCATCGTGATAAAACTCCAGGTTAGGGATAAACCAGGTATCATGATTGTGATCACCGTTAGGCGTGAACACATTTGGTATTTCTATCGGTGGCAATACCGTTACATCCACTGTGGCGCTATCGGTACATCCCGGGAAAGCATTCAATGAAGCATTCAAGGTGTACACTGTAGTTGCCGTAGGATTTACGAATGGATACAAGGTATCCGGGTTACTGATCGGGGCATTGATCGGGTTACTGCTCCAGGAATAAGTAACTCCTGTGACCGGTTGTACATCTCCGATAAGTTGAGTACC
>Ga0206889_1046_pt1 | contig 23537 bp, 16 predicted proteins | sample Alteio_BWOrgHeat_57_FD_153245 | JGI IMG/M metagenome (GOLD analysis project Ga0206889, IMG submission 153245) | Enriched cells from forest soil in Barre Woods Harvard Forest LTER site, Petersham, Massachusetts, United States - Alteio_BWOrgHeat_Nextera5 ... | reverse complement strand
CTTGTAACCGGTGCAATTTTAGGAAGATGGTCTTGTGAGTTGAATTTTTCCCAAAAGAATGAAGGCAATTCTCGTCTTTTTGTCGTTATGTCAAAAATGTGTAAAATCCCTTCTGCTGTGTTTCTGTCTACGACTTCAATATTTATATTTTGCTGATCGAGAAGTGCTCTCACATAAGGAACATCGTCTGCCGATGTGTCAATGAAAGCGATATTTTCTTCCGTGATCGGGATATCTCTTAATACCGAAGCCCATAAACTAAAAAAGACATTGGTTATGGGGTGTCTTCCTGTACGAAAGATTGCCTGAGTATCAACTAAGCAGCCTTCATCAATGGCAAAAGCGTGGCTTCCGTAGCCATGATCACCTTCATTATTGCAGGAGATATATGTCCCGGGACCTGTAAGACCTGTTTTGGATTGTATGATGCTTTGACCTGCTATAATGCCTTCCAATCCGGCTCTTGTAGCATGGAAATAATCCGGTAAAGGTGCGTTGATTCCCGACTGCAATTTCTTCAATGTTTTTTGGAAATAATCAGAGACTTTTTGATCAGTTCCCTTCACATTTTTTATATATTTAATCGCGGCTTCCACCCGTTCCTGTTTTTCTGCTATAGCGATCACATTCGCAAGGTAGTGATCACCTTCATATAAGCAGCATCCGGGAGTCGGCGCAGTTTTCAAGTGAGGGATAAATTTAGTCAGATCAGCCGAAAGCCTTTGGGCGATAGCAATGAGCCGTTGATTTTCCTGACTTTTGGGTGCTTTGTTGATTTCCTCATTTAGAGTAGTGACTGTTCTATTGATAAGTTCGATTCTTTCGTTGACCACTTCCTCTTCATCACTTACCTCTACTGTTTCATTGAGATGCATTGCAATAGGTAATCCTGCAACTGTTAAAGAGCTTTCCAGAGCTTTCTCTTGTTCTTCGGTGAGATTGTAAAGGACAATAAAACTTTCATCGCTTCTTGAAAATGCATTCATGCTCCAATTCGGTGATCCGTTCAACAGTATTTTATGATCTATTAGCATGAATTTATGATGAAGATTACTTCCTTGTTTTATCCCGATTCCGCTTTGCATCATCATTTTAACGGCTTCATCCGCGGTACTTCCTACTACGATATCGACCTGAACACCTCTGTGCACGGCATTGATAACGGCTCGAGCGGCATCTTTGTATGTCCATACATCGACGGAAATTTTGATATGATGTCGGGCATTGTCGATTAAGCTAATCAGTTTTTGCTTTCCGGCTTCATTCATCATCGTTTCTGTGGGGCGTGGAGCTTCGGGGGCATTATGTGGGAGTATATACAATTCTAAAAGCTGATCTCCATATGAACATGAAAGAGGCGTTGTACCGACTCGCGACCGATACGAGGCAATGTCTAATGCTTCCTGATAGAGTTGCGCTCCTATTTCCGGACTAAAAAATCCTACGGCTAAATTTTTTGAAGCCGTGAGAGCGCTGATTGTGAAATTGGCGGAACTTAACCAGATATATTCCTGATCCACAACCAAGATTTTATGATGTAAATGCCCTTCACCGTACGCGCGTGTGCCGATTTGTATGGAAGGATGTAATTTTCCGCTGAATATATTCAAATGATCTCGATCGATGATGAGTTGAACATCCACACCCTCGCTCGCTTTCTGATTTACAATTTGAATGATTTCCGGATCTGAAAAGGTAAATGAAAGAATTACTATAGAAGATTGCGCATTATTTAATAATTCATATACAGATCCTCGCAAGGAGTTTCGGCTGAGTTGATTATTGTCGAGTATAACCGGTGATTGTATGATATTTTCAATAAAAGATTTTACTTGAGCCGGTTTTTCCGACTGAGTATTTTCTGCAGCACATGCGGGTAAAGATATTGAGGTTATCAGAATGACGATAGTAAGAATTTTTTGGATAAAACTTATCAACATATTCTCTCCTTAGTAGTTGATTATAGGTTTATCCTTTTAAAGCTTAAAGTAATGCTAAATTATAAACAATATAAATTTCACTTAAATAATGTTGTTATCAATAATTATTCACTTCAAGAGCAACAATAAATCTTTCGCTTTTTTCACCTATTTACCCTCTGAACTATTATTAATAAATTTATTTTCTTGTTAGTAACGCAATAAATCATTAAAATTCTTAAGGAGTCGAATAATCGACATTGTTTTGAAATAATCAGCGGATAACATGAACGAAATAGTCATTAAAACAAATCAACTCGCTCGTAGTTACCGGACTTACCGCAAAGAAGCGGGTCTTTTAGCGGCAATGAAAGGGATGTTTTCTAACACGTCTGAGATTAAACATGCCTTATTGCCGATAGATCTTGAGATCACTAGAGGACAAATCGTAGGTCTCGTAGGTTCCAACGGAGCAGGGAAAACAACGCTATTAAAACTATTGTCAGGACTGATTTTTCCTACTGAGGGAACTGCGTCCGTTCTCGGATACACTCCTTGGGAGCGGCCCAATGCCTTTTTGAGACAAATCAGCCTACTTTTGGGGCAGAAAAATCAACTTTGGTGGGATATTCCCGCCGGTGACAGCTTTCATCTGTTGATCGCTATCTACGATCTTGATAGGACCGCAACACTTAAACGTGTTGACGAATTGGCCGGTCGTCTGGATTGCCGCCATGTACTAAAAGTACCTTTGCGACGTCTAAGTTTAGGCGAACGGATGAAAATGGAGTTGATAGGCTGCCTTCTGCATTCTCCAAAAATTCTTTTTCTTGATGAACCTACTATCGGATTGGATGTTGTTGCGCAAACAAATATACGCCAATTCATTTTAGAAGAATTAAAAGGGACGGATGTAACAATTATCCTTACAAGTCATTACATGGATGACATTGCCTTGTTGGCAGACCGCTTGCTCCTCATGAGTCACGGAGCTCTTGCCTATGACGGAACTGTCGATCATTTCATGTCCTTAACACCGAAGACAAAGCGGTTGGTCGCTGATTTTACAGTGCCGCTAACAGAGGAATTGACCATCTCGCCGAACCTTAAAATTCCGGCGGGAGCCCTGTCATTTGATCATTCATTATCATCTGAAGAGCTTTTCGATTCCTTAAAAATAATTACTTCCCGGATCCCGATTCGGGATCTCAAAATAGAAGAACCGGATTTTGAAGATGTCATACGTATCTTTCTTGAAAAAGAATCTAGCCTGCATAAGACTGGGAATAGCCTCTAGAATAACCTATCCCATAGATTTTTTTATGGCGATTACACTTATTCCCCTCTGCTATTTTTTGGTGGAGGCGGCATTTTGGACGGGTCTGATAAAAGCTTCCGGAAATGAGCTTTTGGGAGGTTTTCCGGTACGTTATTATTTGGGATACTTTCTGTATACAATTCTGCAACTGGGAAGTATGAATTGGCGCTTTGAGCGAGCCATGATTGCAGAAATCAATAACGGAGCTGTCAATGCTTTATTATTGAGACCAAGTTCTTTTTTTGAGTATCACATGGGACAATTGTTAGGGCAAAAATTGATCACTGCGTTCGTGATGGTTCCTGTTATCTCGGCTATTGCTTGGCGGTGGGATCTTCCTTTTCACATAGAAAGACTTCCGATCGTTTTGTTCATGGGGATATGTTATGTGATTCTCCTTTTTTCCTTACACTTTGCTGTTGCTGCAATGGCATTTTTCTTTGACAATGTCTATAGCCTCAACAACAGTAAAAACATGATAATTTGGATTCTTACCGGTGAATTAATGCCCCTGGATTTATTACCCTCACCGATACGTGAATGGGTCATCGCGCTTCCCTTTAGTTGCGGAATTTACTTACCGGCGGCGTATCTTTCGGGACGCATTGACGCAGACGTTTTTATGAAAGGATTTATCAGCCTGGCAGTCGGAGGTGTTGTTTTTGGTCTGTTAGCTCGATTCATCTGGACCCAAGGGTTACGTCGTTATAGTGGAACAGGAGCATAGATGATGAGAGAATCTCTTAAAAAAATGCTGCATTTGGAATGGACCTTTTTTAAATTGAGCGCCATAGCCGATTTACAGGTGCCTTTTAATTTGGTGCTTCAATTTACAAACGACATCTTATGGTATGCGATGCAGATAGTTTTGTTTGAAGCTCTTTATCTTCATGTCGATAGCTTAGGCGGATGGGGCATTGCGGAAATGCGCGTTTTTTTAGGTGTGCTATTTCTTGTAGATGCATTTCAAATGATCTTCTTTGCCTATAACTTTGAGGTCTTTTCCGAAAAAATTGTACACCGTGATTTAGATCTTCTTTTGTTAAGGCCCGTCAGCTCGCAGCAATTGATGACATCACAAAAAATTCAATGCGGTTTTCTGTTAAATGCAGTCTTTGCCCTCTCATGGCTATTATGGAGCCTTTCATTGTTACCCGGAGGTTTTCCTTGGATGCATTCTTTACTGATCTTTATCGTTGTACCTGCCGCCCTTTCTATTTTCTACTCAACCCGACTGATATTTTGTACTGTAGCCCTGTTAATGACCCGTGCAGAGCATTTTCATGAACTTTATTTTACTTTCTTTAAAATGGGCCAGAGACCCGATCATCTTTACGGACCCGGTATTCGCTATATTATCCTGCTGATTATCCCTGTAGGTATGATAGCAAGCTTTCCGACGAAGGTACTTGTTGACCCCGCAGATCATGAGGCATTACCCGCACTTTTAGCAGCTGCTGCAGGCTTTCTGCTTGTAGCAAATCTCTTTTGGCGTTGGTCTGTGAAACGCTATATGACTATCGGCTAACACCATTGGGGTCACCATTGGGGTCAGGCCTGACCCCAATGGTGTGCGATTATCAAGAAAAAAATTGTCTAAAAAATTTGTGTATAGTATTTTGATAGCTTCTTAAAAAGGTATATCATCATGAAAATTCACAATTTTATTTTTTGTTTTTTAGTCACTTTTTTTTCATCTTTACAAGTAGCTGCCAATCAAGTTCCGCTTGTTTCTACGGAATCTGATCCGGATGCTTTCATTCACAATTGTGTCAATGTCATCACCGGAGATTATTGTGAAGCTGCCACAGATTTGCTTATTACCGGTCCTGATTCTTTAATTTTACAACGTTTTTATAGCAATCGAGACAGCATTACAGGTACACAATCCGGCGGATGGAAAATTTTCCCTGAACGTTTTCTCGTAATAGGAAAAGATCCCTCTAAAAAATTCTGCACAGTCGGCAAAGACCGGTTTGATTTCTCTACAGCCTTTGTAGGAGAACGATCCGGTGGAATTTTGCCTTATAGCGGCTGGAGAAATGCTAACGGACAGAGTAAAGATCCGTTTAAAATCGATATTTGGAATCAGGCCCCGGGAACTGTCAATACGTATGCCAAAGAAATGAACGGGCAAAATAATCACAAAAATAATCTTCTCTATTGTAAAGGGAACACTTGTGAATTAACTTTAGGCGACGGATCTAAGCGGATTTATGAAAAAGTTTCTTCCTTACCTTCGGCGATTTTGGGAGAAGAAATGACTCCCCTTATGGCATCTCAAATGATTGAAGCGGATTATTTTCATTTAGTGCAGGAAAATTTACCGAGCGGCAACAAACTTTTCTTTTCGTATGATTCTGAAGGACATCTTATTGCCGTCGAGATGAAAAACATTACGTCTCACAAGATATTTTCTTGGCTTCACTTCTCGTATGAATTTAAGGAAAAGGGATGTGTAGTCACCATTGAAACAAGTGACGCGCGTGAACTTCACTATCATTTTGTTTTGGCAGATAAAAATTACCGACTGACTCATGTAAGCGGTTCTCATTGTATGCCTACCTCTTATGAATATGAAGGAGAATTAATTCGAAAAAATCTGCCTGAAGGACGCTTTATTGAAGCGGAATATTCGGAAGGGAAAGTTGTGGCCTTAAAAAGACCGAACGCTTTATCCGGAAAAGAAGAAATCCTACATTCATTTTCCTATGGAGACGGTTATACTGATGTGTTCGATGCTATGGGAATTAAAACGCGCTATATTTATGATGCCTATTTTCAACTAAAAATGATTGAACAATATGATGATCATCATAATCTTTATCGCATCGAGACAAGGTTTTGGGGAAATAATAAATCAGAAGCCGGACTTCTTATGGCTAAATCCATCGGAGACGGTAAACGAACTCATTCTTTCCGTTCTTTTCAGTATGATAAGTCCTACAATGTTATTGAAGAAAAGCTGTACGGTAATTTAACAGGAAAAGAAGAGGTTTCGTTACAGATTTCATCTGAAGGTAAAATCCTTAATCCGGATGCAGAAGAATGTCATATGAAAACATTCGGTTATTCAACTGACGGATTCAATTTGCTTACACGAGTAGGAGACTGCAAAGGAAATCAAACTCTTTATACCTATAAACCGGGGACTAACCTTCTAACAAGAAAATTAATTTACGGTAAGGGATTCATCCAAAAAAGAACTTTTTATTTTTATAATGAAGATAACATTTGCGTTAGAACAATCGAAGATGACGGTTCTGAAGAAGGTGAGGATGATCTTTCTGAAATCACTGAAAGACATATTCAAAAAATCACCCCTAAAGAAACTCTCCCCGGAGTCGGCCTTCCGGAAGTCACGGAAGAAAAAGCATTTGATCTTAAAAATAAGCAGGAAATCTTAATCAAAAAATTTGTCAACCAATATGATAATCAGTCTAATTTGCTCTCTTGCAGCACTTATGATTCGAACGGACAATACGCTTTTACAGAAAAAAGAACCTATCTCCCTACAGGTCAAATAGCTTCACAAATCGATGCTATAGGAAGAGAAGTTATGTATGAATATGATGCCTTAGGCAATCAGATTTCCCGTTTTATTCCGCACGAGAACAGAGAGATAAAAACGAAATATGATTTTCATAATCAACCGATTCAAATTATGGAAATGAATCCGGAAGAGGAATTCAGCCTGTTCAATGCCTACGATATTTTAGGAAGAAAAACCGGCTCTAGAGACCGTTTTGGGAATACAACGCTGTACGAGTATGATTCATTCCATCGCTTAACGAAAGTCATTCATCCGGAAACGGTCAATGAATATAATAAAATCATTCGCCCCACTTTTTACTATACCTATGATATTTTTGGAAATATCATTACTATAACGGATCCGATAGGATCTGTTACTTGTAAGTCGTTTAATTTACGGGGCGATCCTACCAAAATTTCTTATCCCGACGGTACATTCGAACTATTTAAATATGATGCAGAAGGTAGCCTGCATCGCTCTTTAACACGAGACCAAATTATCACGGTGTATGAATACGATTATTTGGGAAGATCTGTTTATGAAGAGAGTTCTACCGCCGGAGAAACAGGTGTTTCTTCTTTTTTAATAAGCCGATCCCGTCAATATAACGGTTTCCGATGTATTTATGAAAAAGAAGATTCTTTTATTAAGCGCTATTCTTTTGATCCGGCAGGAAGACTTTCTTCTACTATCCAATATGGGAGCGGTCAAAACGAAAACAGCCCCGATACCCGAAAAACTGAATTCATCTATGATGCATTCGGACGCATTCAGCAAAGACGTGTTTGGTTTGATACCGGACCTTTTGATTATTCGGTAGAGTGTTTGGAATATGATTTATCAGGAAATATTCTCCAAAAAAGAATAGAAGATGCCGGACAAAATATTTTACTCCAAAAATATTTTAGCTATAATCTTCAGGATCAATGCGTTGAGGAATACAACCTTGAAAATAATGTCAAAACTATATTGGTGAAAACCGATTACAATTCCCAAGGAGAGCCTGTTGCTTATTTTGACGGCTTAAATCAAGAGACAAGAATCCTCATCGATAATAAGTATCAAAATAGTTTAGGCCAAACTGTCCTCAAAAAAACAGTGATCAATCCAATTGGAGTTCAAACAGAAATCGAATTTGATACTCTTGGCAGAATCTCTTCTATTTCAAAAAAAGATCCGTTCGGCATCCTTTTATCTTCTCAAAAAACGCTTTATGATTACCTAGGCAATAAATCTTGCGAAATTCAAGATCAAGTCGTTAACGGAGAAATAGTCGCTTCCCAAAAAACGATGCGTAGATATGGCTCTATGGGGCAATTAAAAGAAGAACTTATAGAACCGGAAAGTCCTATAGCAAAATACACTCGTTACGAGTATAACTCTTTAGGGAAATTAGTCTGCAAGGCTATGCCGGATGCTTCAGTGTCTATTCAATATACTTACAACAAAGACGGCAATCTTCACAAAATCGAATCACAAAACAACAAAAAAGAGCTGCAAATTTCCAATACCTACTCTTATGATCGGAAAGGAAATATTCTCTCAGCCAATTCTCTTCAAGGGAAATCTATCCAAAAAACCTATAATGCCTTCAATCAAGTCACCAAAGAAACCATCAAAGACGGAGAAGGCTCTTATACTATATTATATGCCTATGACAGAAAAGGACGCCTGAAAGAAATTACTCTCCCGGATGAGTCTAAAATTGCCTATACTTATGATGCTGTTTTTGGTCGCGAAGTGAGTCGTATTTCCGATCAGGGCAAGATTTTGTATTCTCATATTTATGACAATTATAACACTCTGGGACAATTACTTAATGAAGAGCATTTGGGATATGTAGGGGCTCAGAAATATAGCTATAATCTTAACGGTCAAAAGATCGAAAGTCAGAATGATTTTTTTAGAGAAGAATATACAAGAGATCTTTTAGGAAGTATTGTAGAGGTAAAAGGAGACAATCCGCAACAATATACTTATAACAATCTTTCGCAACTTACTTATGAGAAAAAAATACAAGAGAAAGCCTATAGCTATGATTCTTTGGATAATCGTATCAAAACAGATAATGAAGAACTCATCTATAATACTCTCAATCAATTAGTCTCGTATTCCGATGTTAAATTTTCTTATGATCCGGAAGGCAATCTATTAAAAAAAGTCTTGGACGGAGAGGAAACAAGTTTTGAAAACAATGTTCTCTCTCAACTCACCGCTATAAAAAAAGCAGATCAAACTGCTATCACCTTCTCTTATGATCCTTATGGCAGAGTCCTAGTCGAAAAGCATCTCAATACTAAAGGCAAAAACAAAAAAACCCTCTCCACCACACGCTATCTTTATTTAGGCTATCAGGAAATCGGCACCATTTCTCAAAAAGGGGTCATTGAGACTTTAAAAATCCCCGGCCTGCAGGGAGATGAATTAGCCCCTACCTGCATCGCTATTGAAATTAAAGGTGAAGTGTATGTGCCCCTGCATGATGTGGCAGGCAATGTCATCAAATTAATCGATCCTCAAAGCCGTGAAATTGTGGAAAGTTATGAGTACACAGCTTTTGGCGAAGAATCAATCTTTAATGAAGCCGGCGGAAAAGAAGAAGTTTCCATAATGGGCAATCCATGGAGATTTGCAGAAAAACGGGTGGATGAAAACTCCGGTCTGATCTTATTCGGACTTCGTTTCTACGATCCCACCATCGGCAGGTGGATTAGCCCGGATCCGGCCGGAATTATAGACGGTCCCAATCTTTATTCCTATCTTCACAATAATCAGGTAAATTCCTTCGATCGCTTCGGTCTTGCAACAGAAGCAAATTCGGAAAACAAATTTGCCGGGTACTTTTACGGAGAAGTCGAATCTCACTGCTATTGCGAAAAACATCGCACCTGTAAACGTGGCGGCGACATCGGGAAAACATCAGCAGCAAGTCTTCCTACCATTACTTATAATGATTACTTTGAAAAATTTTACAAGAACTATTATAGCCGGGATATATTCATCAAAGATTACTATAACAATTCTTCCTGTTATGATTTGGATGGAACACTTAATCTACCAAACGGTTTGGGGATAGGTTTTATCAACGGGATTTGGAATGATTTTGAAGACGCTAAAGCAAGTGCTCAATATCTTTCTACTCTCTCAGGCGGATATAATATCCATGGTGTGTATAATGCGACACATGGAAAAAAGATAGACCCTGTGGAATGCGGCATGGGATTGAATTATATCGCCACAGAACCTGTTCGACAGCTCCATAAAATGTGGAATAGTTTTTTTGAAAAAAGTTCGGCAAATACCAAATTCCTGATGATATGCCATAGCCAAGGAGCCATTCATGTCAGGAATGCTCTGTTAGATTATCCGCCTGAGCTTCGTGATCGTATATTAGTCGTCGGCATTGCTCCCGCAGGATACATCTATAAGGAAACATGTGCAGATCTTTTTCATTATCGAGCAAAGCCATGGCGAGACTTTGTGCCAAGGATAGATAGAGCCGGTGCCAAACGAGAAAAGAACTCGATTGTTGAACTTGATTCAGATCCGAAAGCTTCTATCTTTGATCACGAGTTTATGAGTCCTACTTATCAAAAAGTATTAAGAAAACATATAACAAATTATATTACCTCAAATGGAAAAATACTATGAAATATATTCTTTCTTTATTGTTAATTTTATTAATTTTCACAGCATTTATTATGTCAGGTAAACAGGAAGATTATCCGCTCTCAAGAGGAGAGCAACTTGTCAATAGCATTTTAGCTAAAACAGCAAAACTCATCAAAGAAAAATATAATCTTCGACCTTGCGGTACAGGCGCTGCAATGCCGGGAGGTCCTATACAAAAATTAGCGCTTTGTTTTGATACAAAATCTCCCCATACTAAAGAGCAATTAAGAGAATTACTAATAAAATCAGCACACGAATTATTAAATGCGGTTACTGAAAATAATGAGATTCAGCAATATCTTAAAGAGTGTCCTTTTACTCTAAACAATATTCAAATAATAATCTACAACAGCGATAAAACCGGTAGAGAAGTATATGATCCGGGAATTTCAACTACTGAAATATCACTAGGTATTTTAACTTATCAAACGGTTGATGCAGCCAATACTTTTAAATATAAACAAGAATTTAAAGAGACTTACGAAGAAGCCCTCAAAGCTATATCCAAACCATAATAGATTCGGTATGACAAGGCATTTTATGAAATTGATTATTTTTTTATCGCTGATGTTATTAATTTTCACAGCATTTATTATGTCAAATAAACAATGTGACTATCCTATCCCAAAAGATGAACAACTTGTAGATTATATCTTAGCTAAAACGGCAAAACTCATCAAAGAAAAATATAAGCTTTACCCTTGCGGAACAGGTGTCGCAATGCCGGGAGGTCCAATACAAAAATTAGCACTATACTTTACTACGAGTTATCCTCACAGTAAAGAACAATTGAGAAAACTCGTAATAAAATCAGCACATGAATTACTAAATGCGGTTACTGAAAATAATGAGATTCAGGAATTTCTTAAAGAACGTCCCTTTACTATAAAAAACATTGAAATAATCATCTATAATCATGATAAAGATGGTCGGGGTTTACGTGATCCGGAAATTTCAACTACTGAAATATCTCAAGGAATTTTAACTTCTCGAACAATTGACCCTGAAAACTCTTTTAGATTTAAAAATAAATTTGAAGAGAGCTATGAAGATGCTTTAAAAGCTATATCAACTCCTTAATTTTTGATAAAATTTGAATTTGAATTTGGGATCAGAATTTGGGGTCAGGCCGGACCCCAAATCCGGTTCCTTCCTAAATATTTAGTCACTAAATCGAATATTATTGATTTAGTGACTTAATTTTGGTATAATGAATTCATCACCAAATAAGGATTCAAAATGCAGAATTTATTTATAGGTCGGAAAAGAGAGCTTCAAATACTCAACGAACTCTTTAAGAAAAAATCAGCAAGTCTTGTGGTCATTCGGGGAAGACGCCGCATTGGAAAGAGTCGTTTGGCACAAGAATTCGCTCAGAAAACCCCTCATTATGTTTTTTCCGGGCTTCCGCCAACAAGCGGTATTTCAGCTGCCGACCAAAAAGAAGAATTCGCTCGTCAACTACATCGGGAAATGAAAATACCTCTTCCAAGAGCAGATGACTGGGGTGATTTGTTTTGGCATTTGGCACAGCAAGTTCAAAAAGGAAAAGCAGTCCTTGTTTTAGATGAAATTAGTTGGATGGGTTCAAAAGATCCTACATTTTTAGGTAAGCTTAAAACGGCATGGGATCTCTATTTTAAAAATAATCCACAATTGATTCTTATCTTATGTGGATCAATTTCGAGTTGGATAGAAAAAAACATCTTAAGTAGCACAGGTTTCATGGGAAGAATATCTCTTGATATTATTTTAGAAGAACTTCCTCTCCATGAGTGTAATGAATTTTGGACTTCGGAGCAGACAAAAGTTTCTGCTTTTGATAAATTAAAACTTCTTTCCGTTATGGGAGGTGTTCCACGCTATCTTGAAGAAATTTTACCGAATCAAAGTGCGGAAAATAATATTCAAAGGCTTTGTTTTCAGAAAGAAGGCTTTCTTTTTAGTGAATTTGAACGAATTTTTTCAGATTTATTCTCTTCCAGAAGCGCTACGTACAAAACTATCGTTGAAAGACTTGCAGATGGACCCTGTGAGCTTAAGGATATTTATACAGCCTTGAAGATGGAAAAAAATAGCCTGGTTTCTGAATACATGGAAGACCTGGTCACGGCCGGGTTTGTTTCTCGCGATTTTACCTGGCATCTTAAAACGGGTCTGGATTCCAAATTAAGTCATTATCGACTGAAAGATAACTATTTAAGATTCTATCTTAAGTATATTGAACCGAATAAAAAAAAAATTGAAAAACAAGGGCTGAAACTATTGCCTCAGTGGCAATCTGCAATGGGATTGCAATTTGAAAATCTTGTTCTTAGCAATCGAAAAACGCTACAAAAAATCATTGGTATCGATCCTTCTGAAATTGTGAATGACAATCCATTTTTCCAACGTAAAGCGAATGATCGAAAGGGATGCCAAATTGACTACATGATCCAAACCAAGTTTGGAACTTGTTATTTATGTGAAATTAAATTTAGCAGTCGAGAAATCACAAGAAGTGTCATTGATGAAGTGAAGCAGAAAATCGATAGTTTAGCTTTACCTAGGAACATTTCAATTAGACCTGTCTTGATCCATGTAAATGGGGTGGATGAATACTTAAGGGAAAGTGATTTTTTTTCTTCTATTATTGATTTTAATGATCTTTTACATAAAAAATAAGTGACCTCATAAGGAAAAAATAATGAACGACATTCAAAGAATTCTGAACGCCCATAAAAAATTTACTTTAGAGAGAAATTAGAATAGATTTTAGACACCAAAAAATTTAGCGATGGCCTTATCAGTGGAAGTTGCAGAACTTGCAGAGATCTTTATGTGGCTCAATGAAAAACAAGCAACATCTTTGAAGAAAGAAAAGCTAAATGCCGCTTCAGAAGAGATTGCTGATATATTTCTATATCTTTTACGGCTTTCAGATACTTTAGGAATTGATTTAATTGAAGCTACAGATGAAAAAATGAAAAAAAATATTGAAAAATATTGAAAAATATTCAATAGAAAAAGGTTTAGCTTTAGCTGATGCATTAATAGAGAAATATTTTTTAAAAGTTCAAAAAAATACTAGTCAAACATTCGATTGTCAGGCCTGACCCCATGTTGTCAGACCTCTAAAAATTCTATTGGAGTATTTGCGAGGGATTGTTTTCCAAAAATCTGAGCATTTACAAAACAACTGATAAGAGAAATCACGGTACCCCCGACTCCTATCACAGTAATAATAGTTTTTGCTTATCGTTCTCAAAGTCTTTCCCGAGTATTCCGAATATTACAGTTGAGACGGATAAAATTGTTATTATTCCCAAAAAACATTGGACTATAAGGTATGTCTGATCTGTATATGTACTTCGAGGACAAAATTTGACGGTTCGACCTATCTGAATTTTAGAATAGCCGGACAGCGGAACGGAATCACCGTGTTGATTGTAGGGATAAATTTGCTTTCAGCGTAACCATAAGAGTCCTCTATAAAAGTAGTGATGCGATAATTTCTTCCAATGATAATAGAATGATCAATAAAATTAAACATATGAGGGTCAGGCCTGACCCCCATGCTTGCCCAAAACGTCTGATAATTAAAATCGTATTCCCCTTCTTTAAATAGAATTCATTAAAAATAAAACAGTAAAATATTAAAATATTAAAATATTAAAATATTAAAATATTAAAATAATACATTTAAAAAAATAATATGATATAATCATATATAGGATATATCTACTTAATCTTAATAATTAGAATATTAAAAAAGAGAATATAATGGATCCGACCTATTTTTCTTTGTCTATTAAAGATCAAACGGGACTCTAATGATCTTATCTTAATGCTCATAACGACCGCCAAATGTCAGATTGTCAGGCCTGACTCCAACGGAGGGAATTTTATGTCAGTTAAGTACGAAGTACATTTCATTCATGAAAACAAAGCTTACACAGTTTCTCTTCACGATACGGACAGGTCTGACGGAAAAATTTGTGTGGGTGGTAGAAATTATGGAATTAATAAAGATGCAAAACTACCTGATTGTGCACGTAACTTATTTGAATCATTGCGTAAAAACTCCTTTAAAGACGAAACAAAATTATTAAAGAATTTAGAGGCTTCCTCAGACGCAATTGGAGCTAATTGCATCTCTATTACAAAACAAACCTATGATCCGGTTACTGATGCTTTATTAAATAAACAAAGTTATGATTCTGAAGAGGCTGCCGCATTGAGAGAGAACACTTGCAAATCCTTAAACTCCTGTAATTCGTCTGATAAAGAACAAATTACAAAAATCATCCAGAATTCTAACTGTCCGGAAGTTGTTCTTTTTGAAATCGCCGATCAAATTCAAAAAGATGGAAAAATAGAACTTGCGCACCTCATTCGTGAAACAGCGCGCCCTTTTGATCTCAAATCCTCTCTGGATAGCATTTGTGAACAAATCACTTTAAAATATTTTGACACGTTAAAAGGTACCGAATTTGTAGATGTTATAGTATCAAAATTTAATAACGGGGATTATGAAGACATTTACGAAGCGGATGAATTTGCATTCAGATTGACTAATGACTTAAGAGAGACAAGTCATGACCTTCACTTTGAAGTCGAGACGAAAAGAAATGAGCCTATACCGGAGTCTGCAGAAGAAACGAAGAAAAAAGAATTACATCGTTTAGAGTCCAATCACTTTGGATTTGGCGAAGTAGAAGTATTAGAAGAAGGGAGAGCTTGTCTTCTTGAAATACATAAAATGGAAAATCCAAAAGCTATCTTTGATGGAAAAGAGATAACTAAAGAAAAGGCAATTGAATTAATCAATAAAATAAAAGATTCAAACCCGGAAGCGATTGTTTTCGATTTAAGGAGAAACAGCGGGGGCTCAACTTCCATGTCTGAATTATTTTGCAGCTACTTTCACGAAGCAGATGTGCTGTTGTCCCATTATGAATATCGAGAACAACCAAAAGAAACGAGTATTTTTCCGATAGAACCAAAGCGAACATGGTCGTATGAACGCCTTCCTAAAGAGGAGAGAATGCTCCAAACTCCCATATATATATTAATCAGTCGTTACACTATGTCCGCGGGCGAAGATTTTGTTTGTCATTTTAAAGAGCTTAATCGAGACAATACTAGGGTTACAGTTATAGGCGAGACTACAAGAGGAGCGGCTAACGTCACTGAATTATGTGATGCCGGTAAAAATTTCAATGTCGCAGTTCCTATTGGAGAACCGATCATTCCCTATGACAATTACAATAGAAATTGGGAAAGTGTGGGAATCACCCCTCATATTGAAGTAGAGACTGAAAAAGCGCTCGAAATAGCTAAATCGCTCATTAAAAAGAGCAAAAAGTTCTAGAAGGAAAAAACCACATTAGCAATAACCTTTCTTGCTCTAGCGCACATGGGGGTCAGGCCTGACCCCATAATGTTTGAAATTTTATATAATTTTTCTTACTATTGATTCGGAGTAATCAAATGTCGGATAGAGATAAGCCAAAAATTTTGCTAGATCCTTCCATTGAGAAATATTATGCGGAAGGGAAAGAAAAAGATCGTTTAGCTTCTAATCAATTGGAAAAAGATCGAACGCTAAAGATTTTGAAAAAATATTTGCCTCCTGCACCTGCTGTTATTTTAGATATTGGCGGTGCGGCCGGAGCATATGCCTTTCCTTTGACTGAGGTGGGATATAAAGTGCATTTAATTGATCCGGTTTCAGTTCATATTGAGCAGGCACGGGCATATGAACAATCCACTTCCGTTCACTTAGAAAGTTGTACGATTGGGGATGCCCGAAACATTGAAAAAGAAGATGGTTGTGCGGATGTAGTGTTGTTGTTTGGTCCGTTGTATCATCTTATTGATAAAGCGGATCGAGTAAAAGTTTTAAGAGAGGCCTATCGCCTGTTAAAGCCTAACGGAATTCTTTTTGCGGTAGGAATTTCCCGTTTCGCATCGCTTATGGATAGTTTATATAAAGAGGTTTTTAGTTCAAAAAAACAAGTCATAGAAAAAGAGTTGGCAACGGGAATTCATCATAAAGTATCGGAAGGTTTTGATTTCGGTTATTTACATACACCTTCCGAATTAAAAGAGGAAATCCGGCAAAACGGCTTTCAAAGCTGTTCTGTTCTCGCAATTGAAGGGCCGGTATGGCATAAAGGTATAATGGAAAATCTTTATCGGGATCAAAATGCTTGGGAAGAGTTCCTCACAATATTAGAAACAATAGAATCGGAAGAGTCGGTAGTAGGAGCTAGCGGACATATGATGGCTGTAGCTAAAGTTCATAAGGAATATATTCTATGAAACCTTTATCGCATTATAGTGCTAAGCCGTCACATTATAATAAAGAAGCTGAGGCTTACGATGCATTTAACGAAAATCATTCACGGGTAATCAATTTGGTTTTAGAAGGTATCCTTAAGAACCACAAAGTGAAAACTGTGTTGGATCTTACTTGCGGAACCGGGTCTCAAGTTTTTTGGCTTGCAAAATATGGTTATGAGGTGGTTGGGTCTGATATTAATGCAAAGATGTTAAAAATTGCCCGAAAAAAAGCTAAAGAACAAAAGTCAGATGTGAAATTCATAAAGGGTGATATGCGTACCGTTCGGGTAGGTAAATTTGATGCTGTGATTACAATATTCAATGCTGTAGGACATCTTACAAAATCCGATTTTGAAAGGGCGATGCAAAATATACATGAAAATATCCATGAAGACGGATTGTATATTTTCGATATCAACAATTTAAGTTACTTGCTTGAGGGGAATAACATCACCAAGTTGACGATTGATTGGCAAGAGATGGTCGGTGATACTAAGGTGCGGCAAATTCAGTATAGCACTATTGATCAAGAAGGTATTTTGGCATCCTTTGATACATGCTATACTCAAAACGGGTCTGATAAACCGAAAACATCTAAAAGTTCGCAGACATTGCAGGTTTATACAGCTGTACAGCTGCAAGAGATGCTACAGAGGGCCGGGTTTGAGGTTATTCATCAATGTAGTGTAGACGGGTCAGAGTTCATTGAGCGTAAAAGTGATCGTATATTAACTGTTGCAAAGAAGGTACGTAAGTAGTTAATGATGCGTTTATTAAAATATTACAGACCAATTTTCGAGTGAATTTTAAGATGTAATTGAATTCGCGCAGCATTTGGAGTGCGCGTGACTCGTCACCGCTTTGCCCTCGACTCGACTTGTCGAGGCGGTTTAAGCGTTATTTTGTGTTTATAGATATTTAGAAATTCGTTCAAAGATTAGTTCTCTAAATTTTTGAAACCGCATTGACAAGTCAATGCGAGGGCAAAGCGGTGACGAGTCACCGCACTCCAAACGCTGCGTGAATTCAACATCTCTTAGGCGTGTTAATCATCTTTTTTACCGGTTAAATTGACTAGTTTTACTCTTAAGTTGTTCACTCGATTTTTAAGTTCATCTTCCGAAAGGCCGGAAGCCCCTATGAGCATATTTTTGAACACAGTCAATTTACCGAACAATTGTTGCGTTTTCGTAGCTGTAGCTACAAGGTGGAGATGACAATGGTTAACTGATTGTCCGGCCCTCTCACCTGTTTTCTGAAAAATGAAGGCGGTATCGCATCCTTCCTTTTTACAAAAATCGGCTAAATGTTGTGAAAGTTGTTGGGATTCCACATATTCGGATTCGGTTAAATCGGAGAATTTTTCACAATGGCGTTGAGGAATGATCAAAAAATGAAACTTTTTGTCACCGTTCGCTATCGGTGCAGCGTCGTAAAGCACGTTGACTTCTGTACCTTTAAATACCCATTGCTTTTCTATAACAGTTTCTCTACAAAACGGATCGGTTCCTTTGACAATTTCTTGGATATCCTCAATTTTGTTTACATAGGGCCGGGAAAACACCTCATAGTTTGTAAACTTTGTAACCTCACTAAATCGTAGATTATTTGACTGAGAGGGGGCTCCAAAAGAGATATTCCATAATACTTTCAACTGTTGCCAAAGTTGCAGACCGTTTTTTGGATACGGAACGATTTCCCGATAGGATATCGAGTCATCAGACAAGGATTTCTTTTCATAAATAAGATAGTCTACGATTTGTTGCGTAGCCCAAAATCCCACAATTTTTTGAATAAGACTATACTCTTCTTTTAGAGCATTTTCGGAAAAATTTGGATTATTTGCGATGGATCTGATTTGTATTGAGCCCGGAGCGAGAGGGCGTTCAGGAACGACAACTTTCCTTGTTTTGTAGCTAGGAACAATAATTTCTGCTTTATTGATAAGAGAAATATTTTCAGTTGGGGTACCAAATATGGAAGAAAAAAAAGCAATGCCGGTTGGCGCAGAAAAACAACTCATCAGTTACCTCAATATTTTTGATGTAAAAAAAGTGTATCATTCCGATTTCAAGAAATCAACTGATAATTTGGTTTCCGAAGCAGTCTTAAAACTCTATACCGATTCCTCCGCCTATTTTGAGTCCGCTCATATTTAAATTATGTCGGATGGTATAATGTTCTTCATACTTGTGTTTGAAAGAAAAATGTTGGTACAGATATTCCGTGAACACATTCAGATAAATCCTATCTTGAATAAAGTAGGTCAATCCCGACTCAAAGATACCGCCTAAAGCTCCGTCAAAAACAGATTTGTGCACGAAAGGCGAATGGTCTCTGTTGTTAAAGAAGCTGACGCATGCTCCGGCTCCGGCATAAAGATCGATGCAGGGAGTTATCTGATAAAAATATTTTATCCCTCCGGTAATCGGTATAAGTTGGAAATCCGTCTTATTCCCGCAACCGATAGCATGCCCATGATTAGAAATATATCCGGCTCCGAGCCACATTTGCCAATCGTTGCAAAACGGTTTTGAGACCTCTATTTCATAATAGGGCATTACATCGGAGTAAATACACCTCACTATTTTAGAAGACGGAAAAAATGCTGAAAATTTTACTTCCACTTCAAATTCGGAGGAGCAAAGGGTATCTGCATCACAGTAAAAAGCATTTATATTTATGGGAGCCCAAAGTCCGATAAAACTTAAAAAAAATCCCCAAGCTTTCAATTTTTTCATTACTTACCTATTGAGGGTGTATAGTAATTGAGACCGGAGAAGAGACCGTTCCTGCTGCACTTACCGATACAAGATAGTATGTGTAAGTTTTGTGTTTTTTACGGTTGTGATCTTCAAATATTAGCCTTCTGTTAGCCGGAACAGTTCCGATCAGATTGGTCAAACCGGCGTCGCGATAAATCCGGTAAGCAATAGGCAACACTCCGATAGTCGGAGCATCCCATTTAATTACATTGATGATATCTGTCCGTGTGGGATATCTGCAGGACTTTTGAAAACCTATTACATCGATAGGGGGAGCGGGAGGAATGCCGATTGTTTGCGTAAAGGTGGCGGTCGGGCCTCCGTTATTGCTCATAAATCGACTTGAGAAAACTTTAGCGGTGGAGGTACCGGCAGAATTCGTTACGGTCAATACAACATTAAAAGGCCCTGTAGAGGTGTATGTATGATTGACTATGGGTGTAGCGGTAATAAGCGTTGTTCCGTCACCGAAATCCCAAGCATAACTTGCAATGGTCCCTATCGGAGATATGGAAGTCGAGGCGTTAAATATTGTCGGGACTCCGGCAGGTTGTACATCTACTAAAAAAGAGGCGACAGGAGCCTGATCCGGCGACATTACGATATCCTGAATGTCTCCTGAGATAACCGAAAAAGGTGCGCCGGCAGTATTCGTCGCTACGTCGATTTCCACTACGTCGTTTGTTACTTCATTTATCACATAAATTTTTTTGCTGTCCGGTGTAGCTACTACCCAAAACGGTTCGGATCCGGCAGCGAAAGGGATTGTATCAGTGATCGTTTCGGTTGCAACATCTACAACGCTTACTGTTGAGTTGTTTATGTTTGCTACGTACATAGTTGTTCCGGTCGGGAGAATGAAGGAACCGTAAGGACCTGATCCCGCAGGAAAAATTATTGTATTGGTAATAATGTTAGTCGCTACGTCAATAACGGATATTGTATCGCTTCCGGAGTTGGCGACGAATGCTGTTGTTCCGTCGGGAGTAATGGCTATCATTCCCGGTACTGCACCGGTGGCAATACTTGTCACTATGGTGTTAGTGGCGGTATCAATAGCAGTTACATTTCCGAATCCGAAGCTGCTTACGTATACTGTTTTTCCGTCGGGTGTGATGGACAAAGGCCCAAGAGACGGTGCAACAAGGATATCTGCCGTTACGGTATTTGTCGTTGTATCAATTACCGTTACAAAACCTGAGAAAAGATTAGAAACATAGACAGTTTTCCCGTCGGGACTCACTATGATATCAAAAGCTCCCACTCCGGCTCCCGGCGTCGCTATATTGTCTATGATCGTATTGGTGGCAGCATCGATTACATTCACGTTAGCCTGATCGGAGTCTGCAGCATAGATTGTTGTTCCGTCCGGAGTCATAATGGCAGCAAGAGAACCGGCGGGTAAATTTATGACGGCATCGAGAGTATTTGTTGCTGTATCAAAGAGTGTAACGGCATCTTGATGTATTCCGGAAATGATGCCCTTCCATGAAGTATCTGTGTATGTATAAAAATCTGCATGTGAAGTGACAGAGGTGTCGGCAGCTACAGTCACTGTAATGTCTACTGTTCCGGAGGTTCCCGGAGGCACCACTGCGGAAATCGATTGATCCGTGATGACATTAAAAGTAGTTGCCGGTCTAAATCCGAAATCTACAGCGGTAGCCCCTGTAAAACCGGTTCCTGTAATCGTGATCACAGAGCCTCCGGCGACCGGACCGTTACCGGGGGTTACGGAGGTAATTACCGGTGCTGCAAACAGAGGGCTTGCGCACATAAAAAATATAAAACTTGTAAGAAGCTGTTTCATAAGTCTCATAAACTCCATCAAAAATTTAAAATCGTTTTTTCTGTTACTCTATCTTATAAAAATGATTTATCCAATAAAATAAATACTTGACATTTCAATTTTCCTCTCTTATAACTGATAATTAAAATTTTATGCAGCAGTGACGAGTCTGACGGGAAATGTCGCCGGGTCGTCTTTTACAGGTTCACATATTTAATCTTTTTTGAGGCGCCCGCTTATGCTCTTTATAGATAGAATCCGTCATTTTTTTTATTTTTTCGGGGTGTTTTTTATCACATACACATCGACTTGTGCGGCAGATGTTCCGGTTCAAACAATCGGCTTTGAATTATGGTTCAATACTGCAGGGACTATCTCTAAATGGGATGTAACATTTACGCCTAATATTTCAAGTCCTTTGACAATTCCGACTCCTGATACGGTGAGTCAATGTACTTTTGGCATTACTCTTGTCAATTCGAGTAGTGTGACGATTTTTACCTTTACTGCAGCTGACGGAGTAAGTTTGGCTACCGGAAGGTTTATTTTTCCTCAAGACAAGTATGATCCGTTACTTTTTTGGGAATTGCAGAATAAAATTTCCACGACACTTATCCCGCTGATGACATTGCAGGCTTCTATTAATTCGACAACAGGATTATTCTCGATCTTGTTTGCAACGGGGAGTCGGAATGTTACCGGGACTATTGCTGCCGGTAACACTTATCAGGGAACTTTCAATATTACCATTAGCGGAGTCTCGCAGTCCTCACAAGGTTTATTTGCGATTACAAGTTCGCGATTCCTTCCTTAAGAGGCTGACAGGGAATGTTTCAAGAAAATTAAAATAATTTTTATGTAAATTTATCTATCACATTTAGTACAATTTTTTGAAGTTACTATCGAAGAGGAATTTGTATGACGCTCCCTGCCGGTTCATTTATGGTACGCACTTTTTTTCATAAATATCATAAATTTTTCGACGTATGTGAAATAAACGGATCCAAATTTGCTCTTTTTAATAATCCGTTGTACTCCAATAATTTTTCACCTAATGTGACAATAGATTTAGCAGATTATAATATTATTTTGTTGGCTCCGTTAACTGCAGAAGGGAGCATCTCTATCGAAGCGCTTTCTGTTGTTGTTTTGAGCGCTCTGAATGCTAAAAAAGGAGAAATTAGAGTTACAGTTCCCGGAAAATGTATTGCCTTGGACGGTAAAATAAACGGTTATCGCAACAACCTAATAGAGGCCGGCCAAGGTTTTTATTCTGTTGCTATCCCTGAAGAGCCATTTAAGATGATTTTAGAAGGATTTAGAAAAGGGATGACCAACAAAAACGGAGAAATCATTGCTGATGCGCTTATTGAAACGTTTGATGTCATTCAGGATCCTTTTGGAGAAAATGACAATCCTTGTATCGACATAAAGGAAGCCTTTGAATTTTTCAATATCTCTATAGAAAATTAACAATATCTTTATTCCTTCTTAAAAAATATCTATTTTATAATCTTAACAATAATACAATTAAAAATTTACACTCATTTGATAAAATCAATATAACTAATATCAATATAGTTTGACAAAGGTTATATATGTCAGTTCAATCATTAGCTTATATAAGTGCGTCTGTTTTTTTAAGTCATAACAAACAATATGATACTATATCAAAAATCGAAACCAATGACGAAACATATAAAGATAAGTATGTCTTTTTTTCACTTGCAGCTAAAGATATGTTGAAGGAAGTGCTAACGGATAAACTATGGCAATGTAAAATCTCTGAATCCTCATCCGTAAAAAAATTCGAATATAAAGCAAAAACCGGCACTTTAATAAAAAAAATAACCATTGATATTACGAGTGAAAGAAAAATTGATTTATATATATCGACAAGAGATAAAACAACTTACTTAAAAATACTGAAAACGGCACAAAGTGTACTCCCCCCGACCGGCCCCTCTTTTGTTAGTGAGTATATTCAAACATATACTCCACTGGAATTACCCCTTTATACTTATGATAAGATCAAATCAATGTCTGAAGATGAAGAAGACAAGTTTAATGAACAATTTTTGAATAATTCTTTAATTTATTTAAATAATTTTATATTGGATGACTCGGAAAATCTTTCCCGAAAGTTAACAACGCCCTTAAATATTTTAATGAAGGCAGATCCCCGGGTGGAAGGAGTTATTCGTCATTTAAA
>Ga0206889_1045_pt1 | contig 23758 bp, 16 predicted proteins | sample Alteio_BWOrgHeat_57_FD_153245 | JGI IMG/M metagenome (GOLD analysis project Ga0206889, IMG submission 153245) | Enriched cells from forest soil in Barre Woods Harvard Forest LTER site, Petersham, Massachusetts, United States - Alteio_BWOrgHeat_Nextera5 ... | reverse complement strand
TGTAAACATTTAAACAATAATTATTTACGATTTGTTTGATACCGTATTCCGAGAGTAAATAATTTATTTTATTATTTTTTCATGAAATGTAAAAAAAACCGGACAATAAATATTCAATTAACTAGAATGAACTTTGTATAACTATATACATTTTATGAGGATACTATGAATAAAATTCCCGATAAGGAAAAGCCCCCTTCGTTAATGAAGTTCGCTTTATTATGTACTCAGACATCCGGCTCTTTTAAAAAAATTTCTTTCATTTCTCATCATCTTCATTCTCATTATTGGCACGCTTAGGCCAATTCCTTTTATTACTTTTACATTTTTTAACGTGACGTAATCGGAAAATTTCCGATCTATTTCTCATACAAACATAACTTTTTTTATTATTAACCTTTATGAAGGAATAATCATGTCTATATCATTATTTGAAGCTATTTTGCCCTGCGCAAAAATAGAAAGAGATGCCATCGATTGTTTGCAGCCTTTTCCGAAAGGCGGAATGGACTGTTCTAAAATAATCAAGCGGAACAAAAACAACTTTACAAGGGATTTACAAAAAACCCTGAAGCTCCAAAAGCTCTTCCTGACCATGGCGGTAGAAACTGCCGAAGCGTGTTGCAACAGACAGTATACAAAATTTGATCCGTTATTGAAAAATTACGGATGTCAAATTTCAGCCTTCCAAATACAAATACTTTTACAACAAAAAGGTATTTTCGAAGAGGCCGAAAATATACTCAACACCGGAAAAAAATGTTTGGAAAATATCAACCGATTCATTGAAAAACCTCCGATCGGCAACGAATTATATAAAACTCGTGCCGATTTTCTGCAAAATTTGGGATTAGACCTCCGTATAACGGCAGAAACGGCAAATTTGATTCGCCTGCGAATCCTTTCTGTGGTCAATGTAAATAAAGTCACCACCAATTCTGCAGGGGAAGAAAGAGAGGTCCCTTTTACCGAGCCAAATTGCCTCGTTAAAAAAGTAAGGAAAATAGACGAAGCAATTGTCCGTTTTCTTGTGTCCGGATTACAATCGGATGAATCACAAAAAAGTATCTCTTTTCTTCGTGAGAGAGTAGAAAAAAACTTTCCGGATTCCTCTAAATTTTTGACGGAAAATTATGTAAGGACTTCACAAAATATTCAGAGCAAAAATTCTCCGATTTCTTCCGTCCCTCTTATGTTCAATACAGAAGCCTCTTTAAGATGCGTGGAAGGAATTATTTTAATAAAAAATAAATTGAAAACAGGAAATGTGGAAAATAATGAAAAAAATATTAAAATATTTTTAAAAATCCCGGAAAATAAAATATTATCCGACGAAGAAGTCACAACCATAACGAACGAAGAGCCTCTGTATGTAATAGAAGGCTACATTCAAGAGGAAAATGCTCTAAAATCCTGTGTAGAAAGTGGAGAGCTTTTCAACCTCATCAAAGCGCAAACTGCCGCGTTATACCAATATGCCGCCAATACAAAACAAAAAATTGAAGATCCGGAACTTCTCGCAGAAATAAAAAAATACGAACCGGATGCACAAAAAAGTATATCAATTTTTGAAATCGACCACTATTACTGCGCAGCTGCCGGGGAGATGAAACAATGAAACAGCCGCGCGCCCTATATTTATTGAATTTTGTTTCCTTATGGGAATGCTTTAGCTACTACGGAATGAGATCCCTATTGGTCTTATATATGATCCGCACATTCGACTACAGCGATGTCGACGCTTTTGCCTTATATGCTCTCTACACTACGTTAGTAGAGCTTGCCGGAATAGCCGGAGGGATTGTTGCCGATCGATTTTTAGGATTTAAACAATCGATCGCTTTGGGAGGATGGACCATCGCCCTCGGGCACATTTGTATGACAATTCCGATGGGATCGGGCCCGCTTTATGCGGGCCTTGCCCTTATTATTGTCGGGACAGGATTATTCCGTACGAATTGCATGGCATTTTTAGGTGAATTCTATCAGGAAAACGATGTGAGGAGGGATTCGGGATATGCCCTCTATTATACCGGAATTAATTTCGGAGGATTCCTCGCTTCTATCATATGTGGAATCATCGGAGAAATGTATGGAATGCATTTCGGTTTCGGAATAGCCTGTATAGGTATGTTAACGGGAAATATAGCTTTGTATTTCGGCAATGAAATTTTTGAAGGTAAAGGAAAAGTGCCGATTAAATCGGATAAATTTCTCCCTTTGACAATAGCAGCCATGATAGCGCTTGTCCCCCTAATTGCCATAAGTTTATACCGGTATGATATTGCCTTGTATATAGTTCCTCTCATCATTTTTTTCGGAGGGATATATATTTTTCGTGGAGTATATCAAGGATCAATACCGGAAAAAAAGAAAATACAAACTCTTTTCTTTTATATCGGAATGATGGTTTTATTTTATGCGTGTGAGGAACAATTAGGATCTTCTTTAGTCGTATTTACCGAAAGATATGTGGACAGAACCACTTTTTTAGGATCAATTCCGGCTTCCTCGATGATCACATTCAATCCTCTCACCATCCTGATAGCAGGACCTTTGCTCTCCATTTTTTTTGGGAAATATTGCAAAGATGCCTTGAAAAAAATCGGAATCAGCTTTGCTTTTCTCGGCATCTCTTTTTTGATTTTATTCTTGGGATGTTTTCTTGTCTCTGCCACAGGATTCGTATCGTTAGGATACGGTCTGACCGGCGTCATCATTCTCTCGGTGGGGGAATTATTTATAGGCCCTACCATATTGAGCGCGGCTTCTGAAATAGCTGCGCCAAAATTGAGAGGGCTCACCATGAGTCCGGTGACGCTTGGATTTTCCCTGGCGAATATGTTGAGCGGTTTTTTAAGTACCCTCTTTATAGTGCCGGAAGGAGCCGATTCTCTTACAGGCTATTCCGGAGGTTTCGGAATAGTAGCTTGTATTGCTTTGGCATGCGGAGGAAGTTCTCTTATTATGAATAAAAAAAGGATTTTTCAATGAAAATTAATTTTAACTATAAAAAAACAATGCCAAAAGAGGCAATTTTATGTCTCAAACCGATTTATGACGATGAAATCCCCGTTGAACAACCGGAAATAATAAAAAATACAATGCAACAAAAGCAGAAACAAAATGTCCGGGAAATTGTTTATGAATCGGAAAATATTTCCCGCCGGATGATCATTGTGCGATTTGGAAATAAACCGGATTCCTCACAAAAAAAACGGGAGGAATCGGCTTCCAAAGTATTAGAGAAGCTCTACGAAAGCAATGAAGATATATTATATTTTGATATAAGAGATCTCGGTAATGACGGTCTCGATCTTCTGTTCGGTTTATTAGCCAAAAACTACCGCTTTGATAAATACCGGACCGAAAAATCGGATGAGACAAAACTCTCTATACAAACAATCACAATAGTTTCCGACAACCCGGAAAAGACAAAAACTCTTTTCGCACAAAAACAAGCTGAATTGGAAGGTATTTTTTATGCAAGAGACCTGACTTCAGAACCTCCCAATTGTTTGCCTCCTGTAGCTTACGCCGAAAAAATTAAGGAATTGGAATCTCTTGGTATCAGCGTAGAAATTTTAAATCGGGAAAAAATGGAGAAACTCGGAATGACGGCCATCCTCGCAGTGGCAAAAGGGAGCTCCTCTCCTCCCGCAGTGGTCATTCTACAATACAATCCGGAAAACAAAACGTCGAAACCGATTGCCTTAGTAGGAAAAGGGGTCTGCTTTGATTCAGGAGGTCTATGTCTCAAAGCAGTCGAACGGCAATTCGATATGAAGTGGGATAAAGCAGGCGCAGGTGTAGTCGTCGGAGTAATAAAAGCAATGGCTACGGAAAAGATCCCGGTCAATGTCGTCGGAATTATCGGCCTTGTCGAAAATATGCCGGACGGTGCTGCAGCAAAACCGGGAGATGTCATCAAAACGATGTCCGGAAAAACTGTGGAAATCGTCAACACCGATGCAGAAGGGCGTTTGGTATTGGCCGATTGTTTGCAATATATACAAAAAAACTTTCATCCGGAAATATTGATCGATCTGGGAACTCTTACAGTCGAAACAATAGCAAGTTTAGGTTGTCGATACGCAGGTGCCTACGGAAATAATCGAAAACTTCTCAACGAACTAAAAGAAGCGGGAGAACAATCAGGAGAAGAAATCTGGGAGCTGCCCATGGGGGAATACTATGCCCGGCAAATTCAATCTTCGGTTGCCGATATAAAAAATGTAGGTGAAGATTTTTGCGGAGAAAACGGTGCTGCTGCAGAATTCCTTAAATGTTTTGTCGATCAGACAATTCCATGGGTTCACCTCGATATTGCCGGAGTCTCATGGACAAAAGAGGATCTTCCTCTCGCGAACAAAGGGGTAACCGGGTTTGGAGTGCGTATTTTATATAAGTACTTAATTAACAATGTTTTACGGTAATTTGTTTAATAATTATTTTATTGGTATAATTAAAGAATAGAACTATCATGCTTTATTAATATTCTATTAATAATATGAGGTAAGGATGGATCCTTCCAAATCTTCAGGGTCTTCGGACCCGAACTCCAAGATTGAATGGGTGAAAAATGAAAATGAACCTTTAGGTAATGAAGGTCGGATAGCGAAAAGCTCATTTACTTGGGAAAAACAAGAAAACGGAATATGTACCGGATCTTGTACTATCGAAGTAACAGTCGAAAATCCGGAAACCGGCCATCTTGATCAACATGAATACAAAATCACAATCCACAATATTTCCGAAAAAGGAATTGCCAAAGCTGAAGCAAATATCGTTAATAAATTAAAAGATATCGCCACTCTGGCAGTCATGTTCAACCTGAACGAAAATAAAAAAATTCACCATACCTCTTCCGGTGAATACCAAAAGCAAATGAAAAATAAAGAATTTAAAAAAATTGAACCGGATATTTTACAAAAAACGGGGTTCGAAAATCGTTCTCAAAATGAAAGTAAAAAAAATAATGCCCTCTCCGCGCAAAGAATTCATAACTATGTACAACCGTCTTTCCCTTCTTGGATTAAAAATGAAGAGCCGGAATACGATGAACCTCTTGAAGTGCCTAAGCACGAAACGCCGGAAGGTCCTCCAAAAGCCAAATTTAACGAGGTACTGAAAAAGTTAAAAGAGCATCCCTCATATAAGAATCCTCATAGAGAAATAAATATTGAGCCGCCTAAAACGGAATTTGAATCGGATTTCCAAAAAATGCTAAAAAATCCTCCTTTGAGAAAAACTCAAAAAAATCCGGAAACTCCGATACCGGAAGCCCCGAAATCAGAACCCAAATTAACGGATAATAAGGAAAAAGTTCCCTCCTCTTTTCTAGATGAATTACAGAAAGATCCACGTTTTCTTAAAGCCCAAGAATCCGAAAATGAAGGGAAAGTACCTGCTGACATATCTACACCGGAATCGGCTCCTCCGGCAACTCCGATACCGGAAGCCCCAAAAGCCCCGAAACCGGAAACCAAATTAACGGATAATAAGGAAAAAGTTCCCCTCACTTTTGTAGATGAATTAAATACTCGTTTTCTAAAAGCACGGGAATCCGAAAATGAAGGGGAAGCACCTGCTGACATACCTAAACCGGAATCAGCTCCTCCGGTAACTCCGGAGCGGGAAGCTCCGAAACCGGAACCTAAAACTATTAAAGAAACTCCATCTGATTCTAAAAATTTTGCGAATGAATTACAGGAAAAAATAAAGCTTAGGAAGCAACCCACGGTTCCGGAACCGGAAAAAGTAAAAGTTGAAGCTTCAGTAAAAAAATCGGAAATTCCTAACACTCGAGTTGCAAAGCTTGATCCAAAATACAATGCTGTTATAAATACGATACGAAATGCAAAAGGAGGCCCTCTCATAAGGGATTTAGAGTTAATTGAAAAGAATTTAGCAATTTTAAAAGGTAATTCTCCGGAAAGGAAGAAGTTACTCGAAAATTACAAAAAAATTACATTGATTGCATTGAGTAAGCAAACCGTAAACCCGAAAGCTAAAAAAGATTTTGAAAAAAAAGCTCGTTTTGATTCGAGTCTGATTACGTTGTACACCTCTCAATTAAATAGACAAAGAATAAAAAAAGTAAAAAATATGATTGATATAGCATGCGCCATTCAAAATGATTTTGGCCTGGAAGCCGGACCGTTATTTAAATTTGGAGTACAAAAACTGAAGGTAATCAGTGAGGAAGAGAAAAAATTACTTAAAAAACCTCTTGCATCCGCTGCAGACGCTCTTAAATTGCTTGAAGTTAATGGATTTTATAATTCCAAGAATGAAATCCCGGTGCTTAATTATAAAGAAGCTGCGATGAAAACACCCCGAGAGGCAACCTATGCACAACAACATCGCACTGAACCCCCTTTTAAATATGATAGAAGAAGAGATCTAGGACTTCTTTTAGAGAGAGAACTAAAATACGAACGAGACAAAAAAAGAAAATAAATAGTTAAGTATAAGATGTAATTGAACTCCCGCAGCGTTAGGAGTGCGGTGACTTGTCACCGCTTTGCCCTTGCATCGACTTGTCGATGCCTTTTTATAAATTTAAAGACTAATATGTGAACGAATTTCTGAATATATACAAACACAAAACATCGCTTAAACCGCCTCGACAAGACGCATACGCGTTAAGCTAAGAGATTCAATATGTGTTTAAGCATGTATATCAGCATTATGTATAAAGATTTTTTTGCGCGAATCGTGAGTGAAGGGCCGGCATAAAAAACTTAAAAAGTGTAAACCATGGGAGTGTCCGACCAACGCTACGCGAATTAAACTCTTTTTTTGGAATACTACGGAGAAAATTTTCGGGGCAAACGATTATTGAGAAGACACAGAATTTCCCTCGGATTTGTATCGCAAAGAGTCGCTAAATGTTTTGCAGTAATTTGCTCTTCCCCTTGTGTTCCTATTAACACAACTTCATCCCCCACAAATACCTCGTCATTGCCTATGTCGACCATAAATTGATCCATACAGATAGTCCCGGCAATTTTATAACGTTTTCCCCGTATCAGCACTTCGGCTTTATTAGAGAGCGCACGCGGATATCCGTCTCCATATCCCACAGGAACCGTCACAATTCTCGATTCCTTTTCTGTGGTATAGGTATGGTCATAGCTGATTCCTTTCCCTTTCTCTACTACTTTGAAATAGGAAACGTGCGATTTTAAAGAAAAACAAGGAGCTATTCCGGAAAGAGCGGAAGGGAGTTCATCCATCAGATATCCGAAGGTCAAAAGAGAGGGGCGGACCATATCGAAATGCGATTCGGGATAATAAGCGGTACCGCCGGAGTTTGCCAGATGCCAAATCAATTTTTTGTCTACTAAATCGGGATGTCTCTTCAACTCATTGAAGAGCTCTATCTGATGATACACAAAAGGATGTCCGGGACCGTCTCCTGTAGCAAAATGGGAGTAAATGCCGACCGGCTCAAAAACAGGAGAGCTGTAGATATACTCCAGCAAAAAAAGGGCTGTGGCAGGTCGGACCCCTGTCCTTTGAATTCCCGTGTCCACTTCAATATGCACTTGGCACGTTTTTCCTATTTTTTCACAAACTTCTTTCACCCATCGGGCTTTTAATTGGGAGCTGATCGAAAATTGTAAATCGTACCGGATCAAATCTTCTATCTGATTTTCATGAAAAGCTCCGAAAACAATGATCGGAGATTCTATCCCGGCCTTTCTAAGGAGAACTCCTTCCTGCAGACAGGCTACGGCAAGAAAATCCACTCCGGCTTCTAACGATGCCTTTGCTATTTTTTCTAATCCGTGCCCGTAAGCATTGGCTTTCACGGGAAGGCAATACAAGCTTTTACCGATAAAATTTCTGACTATAGAAATATTCAGTTGCAGTCGATTGATATCAATTTCTACGCGGGACGGATGGTAACCGTTCATTTATCTCTCTCCGAATCCGGTCTTAATTACATACGTTTTACCGTTTCCATACCGAGAATGTAAAGTCCTTTTTCCATAACTTTGGAAACGGCTTCACACAGCAATACTCGAGAATTTTGTTCTAAAGATCCTTCGACACGGCAATCACGGAAAAATGAATTAAATTTATCTGCCAGCTGATATAAATAGTCCGTCAGAATATTGGGAGTAAGATGCTCCGCTACTTCCTGTAAAGCTTCTCCGAAGCGCAATAAATGCAACGCTAAAGCAATCTCGGCAGGATGCTCGGGAAGGATCGGTGCTCCGTCTTTGATTTTCGCTACATCGACTCCCGATTTACGTTTTATCCCTTCGATTCTGACATACGAATAGAGTAAATACGCAGCGGTATTGCCTTCAAAACGGAGCATGCGATCATAACTGAACGTATAATCTCCCGTTCGATTGCACGAGAGGTCCGCATATTTCACCGCTCCTATTCCCAAAATTCTCGCGAGAGTTTTCCTCTCTTCTTTCTCGATATCCAAAGAACGTTCCGATAAAATCGTCTCGGCCCGCTCAACAGCTGTTGTAAGAAGGTCGATCAATCGTTCGGTATCTCCCGATCTTGTTTTGAATTTTTTACCGTCCGGACTCAAAACCAAACCGAATGTGACGTGGTCAAAACGCAGCTTCTCCGGATCAAGATACCCGACCTGCTTTGCCCCCTCTACAATCATTTGGAAATGCAAACTCTGTCCGGCATCGGTCAAAATAATGATTCTGTCTGCCTTTTCTACAAAAATGCGATGCTTCATCGCAGCCATATCTGTTGTGGCGTAATTAAATCCGAGATCCGATTTCTGAAGGATCATCGGCAAAGGCTCTCCTTCGCGATTAGTAAATCCGGAAAGGAACACACACTTTGCACCGTCGGAATCGCTGATCAAACCTTTCTTCTCAAAATCTTCTATGACTTCAGACAACATCGGATTGTAAAAAGACTCTCCGCGATCATTGATAGAGACTCCGAGCAAATCATAAATTTCACGATAGGCTTTCGCCGAAATGTCACAGATAATTTTCCACGCATGCAACGCTTTCGGATCGCCCGCCTGAAGAACGGATACTTCCTGTTGACCCCTTTTTTTGAATTCGGCATCTTCGTCAAAACGTTTTTTCGAAGCGCGATACCAATTCACAAGCTGCGTTAAATCCGTCTGCTTCGCTCCCGATAAAACTTCAGGCTCTTCCTCTTTTAAATAGGCTATGAGCATTCCGAAAGATGTTCCCCAATCTCCTATATGATTCAGACGTAAAACATCATTCCCCAAAAATTCAAACAGGCGAGCCAAGGAATCTCCGATAATCGTAGAGCGAAGATGTCCGACATGCAGCTCTTTTGCAATATTCGGTGACGAAAAATCTATAACAATTTTTTGAGGCTTGGAAGGAATCTCTATGCCAAGTCGTGGATCTGAAAGTAAACGGGTGCAATTCTCGGAGATAAATGCATTGGAAAGTGTAATATTGATGAACCCGGGTCCCGCAATTTCTAATCCGGCTATCATAGATTCCGTAACGACCTGCTCCTTAATCTTTTCCGCTATCGCCCGAGGCGGTAGCTGTAAAAATTTTCCGAGTTTCATCGCAGAATTGAATTGATAATGACCGAAATTCTCGCGTGTACTCTGCGTAATTTCAACGGAAAACTCAGAAAAATCGGAAAGCTCGGGAAAAGCTCTTAAAGCTGCTTCAAGAAAAATTTTCTGTAATAATTGCAGGGGAGTCTTCATTCTCGCCGTCCGGTTAGATTTAATAATGAACCCAGTATAAAGGAAAATTCCTTAATGATCATCCGAAAAATCGAGAGGAATTGTTCTCCGGCCGATTTTATTTTTTATTTTATATTCTGCCATTTCTTCGGCAACGGAATCAGTAGGTTTTTGCTCGGATTGGGATTGTGTATATATATCGGTGAGAGTTTCGTAAATTTTACCGGTTTTTTCCCGCGCTACATGTGCCTGGTATCCTCCGGGGGCAAATTCTAAAGAGGCATTGATGATCCCGCCGGCATTGATCACAAAATCGGGCGCATACAGAATTCCTCTTTCAAAAAGTAATCGTCCGTCGGACAACTCCAACAATTGATTATTCGCGGCACCGGCAATTCCCCGACAATGCAATAACGGAATCGTCTCTCTGTTCAATATTCCTCCCATCGCACACGGAGAAAAAATATCACACGGAACGGAAAGAATTTCAGAGGGATCGACTTGCCTCGTATCGTAAAGCGCGTGAAATCGGTCGGATCGTCCGGGAACAATATCCGCTATCACCAATTCAGCTCCCTCCCAAAAAAGAAATTCAAGCAGCTTACTCCCCACATGACCAAGTCCCTGCACCGCTATTTTCTTCCCTTTAAGCGAAGCGCTCCCCCAAAGATGCATCGCCGTTGCTTTTATCCCCATAAAAACTCCCCAAGCTGTAAAAGGACCGGGATCTCCGCTGCTTTTTTGAGAAACGAGGGCGGCGACATACGGAGTAAATTTTTTTACAATGGCCATATCCTCAACGGAAGATCCGACATCTTCCGCCGCAATATACGATCCTTCAAGGCTGTTGACGGCTTGGGCAAAAGATGCCAGTAATTCCGGAGTTTTTTCTCTGAAAGGATCGGCGATGATGACACTCTTCCCTCCGCCGAAACCGGATTCTGCCAAAGCCGATTTTTTGGTCATGGCTTTTGCCAATCGCAAAGCGTCATGCAGAGCTTTTTCTTTCGACTCATACGGAAAAATACGTGTTCCCCCCAAAGAGGGTCCGAGAGCGGTAGAATGGACAGCTATATAACAATGAAGACCTGTCTCTTCATCTGTTCCTTCAATCACCTTTTCGTAACCTTCTATGGTTATTTCTTTAATCTTCAGCATCGTATGTCCTTATTTGTTTCGGAGTCTTTTCTATCGGGCTTCTTTTGTCATAAAAACATCCTTGATAACAAACCGATATTACGATATTGTATATTTCAGAATTTCTTATACGACTTTATTTATTCCAGAGGTAACAATGGCGCAAGATGTCACGATAACAGAAAAAATTAAACAGAAGCTAAAAAATTTTCTTATGGAAAATAGTAACGTCGAGCTCATCAATGCTTATCTTTACTTTATCCAAAATAAATTTAACCTTCAACCTGTCCTCTATCCGAAATCAAAAACTATCTATATGAGTGTTGATGAGGCCATGGCAAAAATTCAAATGGGAGAAGAAATTTGCCGGGAAACCGAAATTAAAATTACTTTTACCCACGACAGTGTCAACGAAGAAACAAAAAAAATCTATATATGCCCCTACTCAGGAAAAGTTTTCGGTGACAATACTCACCCCAATCCTCAAGATGCCATCTACGATTGGGTGTCTAAATGTCCCGAAAATAACGAAAGAATCGGCGGATTGCGGATCAAACGTTTTTACGTTTCGGAAGATCCGGGTGTAATCGCAAGCTACCTGCAAAAAAACAGACCGAAAGAACCTATCCGCAAAAAAGTATACTCCTCTGCAATGAGCGGCAAAATTTTCAGTTCTCAGGAATCTGTCATCAAGGACTTCAAAGACAACTATTTACGCTCCATGACTTTACTCGAAGTGCAAAGCCAAAATAAATTCAATATTGAAGAGGGCTTCCTCGAATTTATTCAGGCACAACTCGTAGAAGATAAAGTAGCCTCTTTTATCGAAACATTAGCAGGTCATGAAGAGTTTCTCCCTTTTGTCCAAAAATGGTTGGCGTAATTTGCCATGATCTATATTTCTCTCTCCGAATCCGAAACTTTTGCTTTTAGCTTCGCGTTAGGGAAAAACACAAAAAAAGGGGCAGTCATTTGCCTCTTCGGCGAACCGGGGGCCGGTAAAACAACCTTCACAAAGGGTTTTACCGCCGGCGCCTCCTCTTTTCCTCCCGACAAAGTCAGTAGCCCGACCTTCAATTACCTACATATATACGAAGGGACCGTTCCCATTTATCATTTCGATCTCTATCGTCTCAACAATTCAGAAGAATTTATTTCCGCAGGATTCGATGAATACCTCTATAGCAACGGAATTTGCTGCATCGAATGGTCCGAAAAAATTGAAGATCTCATCCCTCCCGACGCCATAAGAATTGTCCTGTCTCATGTCGATGCATCTTCTCGCAAAATTGCAGTAAACGAATAGTTTTTCATAGATTTTCCCGCATTTTTTCTGTATAATCACCACCGGATCTCATACATAATCCGGGATAGGAGCTAAATGAAGTATTTTTTTAAAAATCCTGTTTTCATCAAAACAGCAATGAAAGAACCGGATTACCCTCTTTTGCTCACAGTAAAAGGGACTCCTATGCAGGAAATTGCCGTAACAGGTCGCTCCAACGTCGGAAAATCCTCTCTCCTTAATCACATATTTGCACGAAAAGGTCTGGTAAAAACCTCCTCATCACCCGGAAAAACACAGGCAATCAATTTTTTTACCACAGATGATACTCTTTCTCTCGTAGATTTACCGGGATACGGCTACGCAAAAGTTCCTCTCGAAATAAGAAAAAAATGGGGCCCTATGGTCCAAAAATATCTGGAAAAACGCCCCACATTAGAACTTGTTCTTTTCCTCTTCGATATCAGAAGAGTCCCCAATGAAGACGATTTCAGAATGATGGATTGGCTTATCCACGCAGGAAAAAGCGTGATCCTGGTCCTCACCAAAGTCGATAAAGTGAAAAGCAATGAAAAAAAAGCCAATACCGATAAAATTCTTAAAGCTTTTGCTCTTCAAAATCTGTATCATACACACTATTCGGTGACCAAAAATATCGGTCGCAAAGAATTGATTGCAATGGTTAACGAAGCTTTAGGCGAAGTGGTGAACGACGCGGAAGCGGAAGCTGAATCTGTAGGGGAAGATGAATAAATTAGATAAAGAGAAATTTATTTGTATCGATTGCGAAACGACAGGACTGGATTCCCAAAACGACTCCGTTATCGAAGTTGCCGTCGTCCTTTTTACCTTTGATGAAGTTCTCGAAGAATTTGAATCATTAATAGATCCGGAAAAAGAAATTCCGGAGGCCTCCATCGCTATCCACCACATATCAAACGAAATGGTCGCAGGAAAACCCAAAATAGCCGAGATTCTTCCGGTCATTCTAAAACTGATCGGCAATAAAACTATCGTCGGACACGGCATAAAATTCGATATCGATATCCTTGCAGCCGCGGCAGCTAAAACAGGAATTCCCTGCACAATCACCAATAACGAAACAATAGATACCCTTCGCCTGGCAAGACTATACGGAGATAGCCCTACCAACGCTCTTGCTACCCTTGGTTTGCATTTTAATGTGGATTCGGACGGCGCTCACAGAGCTATGAGCGATGTAAAAGTAAATATTGAAGTATTCAAACATCTCGCCGGAAAATATCGCACCGTAGCAGATATTCATAAAACTCTTTTAAAACCTATTCTCATGAAGTCAATGCCCCTGGGTCCTTATAAAGGAAGATCGTTTCGGGAAATCCCTTTACCTTATCTCAAATGGGCAGCTCATAAAGATTTCGACAGAGATCTTATTCACTCAATCAAAACAGAAATCCATCGAAGAAAACAGGGCAACACATTTCTCCAGTCAGGAAACCCTTTTCACAATCTCGACCTCTAAATCCTAAAAAGATTGTCATTCGCGCAGCGTTTGGAGTGCGGTGACTTGTCACCGCTTTGCCCTCGACTCGACTTGTCGAGGCGTTCTTTAATATTTTCAGATCAGTTTTAGAACAAATTTCCAAATAGCTATCTACACAAAAGATCGCTTAAAACGCCTCGACAAGTCGAGTCGAGGACAAAGCGGTGACAAGTCACCTCACTCCAAACGCTAACGCGTGTTAAATTTATTTTTCATAAACAATTGAGTGTTAATACATTACGATTTTATCCTAATGCATAGGAGACAACTCTATTCGAGACAACGCCGAAAGTATTAAATTTCTCTTTTGATAAGAAGTTTTCCCGGAAGTTATTCCTTAGCTTAAGAACATGATTTCTTTATTCCGACTACAATGAATATCATTCAATAAAGATTCGCAAAAAAATTCTTTGTGTTCTTTGTGTGGAACTTGCTCTGCATCCGGATTTATCTGTCTGATTTTCCTCTGTAATATCGCTCCTGTCACCTTCTTTTTGCGGAATCAGGCCTCTAAAAACGGATTGTTCCGGATTTGCATCGAAAAAAAATCGGTTCACTGTATTACATACATTTACTATGAAAAATCGCATGTAGAATAGCTTTTAGGCATGTTTTTAACAGAATTTATCACATAGTATTTATTATTTTATCCCAACGAATTTTATCTTTTTTTCTTTTTTTTTCGAAAATGCTTGTGTTAATTTCGAGCCATCAGCTATATTCTACTCATCTTCAGCAGTGAATGCGAAGAAAAGCGAAAGCCGACGAGCTTCGCAAACTTGTTTTGACAGCGATAACATGACAATGTGCAGGCACAAAGATTGTGCTTGTGCGGAAGAACTATAGTTTATAGTCTCTTCGCAATTCAATAAATAAATACAACCAAGTTTTCAAGGTTTTTTTTCTTTGAGAATTTGATCCTGGTTCAGATTGAACGCCGGCAGCGTGGATGAGGCATGCAAGTCGCACGAAGTTTTGTAGCTTGCTACAAAACTTAGTGGCGGAAGGGTTAGTAATACATGGGTAATCTGCCTCTAACTTGGGAATAACGGCCGGAAACAGCCGCTAATACCGAATGTGGAGGAGTGTGGCATCATACTCTATTCAAAGTGGGGGACCGAAAGGCCTTGCGGTTGGAGAGGAGCCCATGCGATATCAGCTTGTTGGTGAGGTAAAAGCTCACCAAGGCTAAGACGTCTAGGCGGGTTGAGAGATTGACCGCCAACACCGGGACTGAGAACTGCCCGGACTCCTACGGGAGGCTGCAGTCGAGAATCATTCGCAATGGGCGCAAGCCTGACGATGCGACGCTGCGTGAGTGATGAAGGCCTTCGGGTCGTAAAACTCTTTCGCTCGGAAACAAGAGAAGACAGCAAATAACTGTCCTATTTGAGGGTACCGAGTAAAGAAGCACCGGCTAACTCCGTGCCAGCAGCTGCGGTAATACGGAGGGTGCAAGCGTTAATCGGATTTATTGGGCGTAAAGGGGGCGTAGGCGGGAAAGAAAGTCAGACGTGAAAGCCCGGGGCTCAACCCCGGAATTGCATTTGAAACTCCTTTTCTTGAGGGTAGACGGAGGAAACAGAATTCCACAAGTAGCGGTGAAATGCGTAGATATGTGGAAGAATACCGGTGGCGAAGGCGGTTTCCTAGTTTATACCTGACGCTGAGGCCCGAAAGCTAGGGGAGCAAACAGGATTAGATACCCTGGTAGTCCTAGCCGTAAACGATGTGTACTTGGTGTAGTCGGACTCAACCCTGACTGTGCCGTAGCTAACGCGTTAAGTACACCGCCTGGGGAGTACGCTCGCAAGGGTGAAACTCAAAAGAATTGACGGGGACCCGCACAAGCAGTGGAGCATGTGGTTTAATTCGATGCAACGCGAAGAACCTTACCTAGGCTTGACATACACAGGACCGCTTCAGAAACGGAGCTTTCCTTCGGGACCTGTGTACAGGTGCTGCATGGCTGTCGTCAGCTCGTGCCGTGAGGTGTTGGGTTAAGTCCCGCAACGAGCGCAACCCTTGTCGTTAGTTGCCAACAGGTAGTGCTGGGAACTCTAACGAGACTGCCCGGGTTAACCGGGAGGAAGGTGAGGATGACGTCAAGTCCGCATGGCCCTTATGCCTAGGGCTACACACGTGCTACAATGGTCGGTACAAAGGGCAGCAAAACCGTGAGGTCAAGCAAATCCCACAAAGCCGGCCCCAGTTCGGATTGTAGTCTGCAACTCGACTACATGAAGTTGGAATTGCTAGTAATGGCGTGTCAGCAACAACGCCGTGAATACGTTCCCGGGTCTTGTACACACCGCCCGTCACATCATGGAAGTTAGTCTAACCCGACGTCGCTGACTCAACCGCAAGGGGAGAGGCGCCTAAGGTGAGGCTGATGACCGGGATGAAGTCGTAACAAGGTAGCCCTATCGGAAGGTGGGGCTGGATCACCTCCTTTTTAAGGACAGGTTGTCTGCTTAAATGCAGACATACCGAAGGTTGGGCAAGCACAATCGCCCGCACATTGTCATATTATTGCTGTTAAAGCAAATCATGTTATTTAGACAGGCATATGGTTCATATTATGTGTTTCAACAGGAAACACATGGTAAAAGTAGACTATGTTATAAAATGGGTAACGCAAGTTACTATACTACAATTTTATACACAAAAATTGGCGCTTAAAGAAGAAAATTCATGCTTGATACAAATTTTTTTTGGTCAAGTTATTAAGGGCTACCGGTGGATGCCTTGGCATCAACAGGCGATGAAGGACGCGAATCAGCGATATCTTCGGGGAGCTGAACAAAAAGCTTTGAACCGGAGGTTTCCGAATGGGGAAACCCGGCGGGAGTAATATCCCGTCATCATTATCTGAATTCATAGGATATTGAAGCGACACCCGCTGAACTGAGACATCTAAGTAAGCGGAGGAAAGTAAATCAAATGAGATTCCCTAAGTAGCGGCGAGCGAAACGGGAAGAGCCCAAACCGAAGTCTTTGACTTCGGGGTTGTAGGACCGGCTAAAAGAACAGAAGAGCTTAGCTGAACATATCTGGAAAGATAGACAGCATAGGGTGATAGTCCCGTAAGCGAAAAGTGATTCTGTCAAAGCCGGCACCTGAGTAGAGCCGGACACGTGAAACCCGGTTTGAATCTAGGGGGACCACCCTCTAAGGCTAAATACTCGTTGATGACCGATAGTGGACAAGTACCGTGAGGGAAAGGTGAAAAGAACCCCTGTTAGGGGAGTGAAATAGAATCTGAAACCGGTAGCCTACAAGCGGTCGGAGGCCTATGATCCTTTATGGATAATGGCTGACGGCGTGCCTTTTGCATGATGAGCCAGCGAGTTACGTTATATGGCGAGGTTAAGGGATAACTTTCCGAAGCCGAAGCGAAAGCGAGTGTTAAAAGCGCGTTTTTTAGTCATATGACGTAGACACGAAACCGAGTGATCTATCCATGGCCAGGTTGAAGCAAAGGTAACACTTTGTGGAGGACCGAACCGGTGTATGTTGCAAAATGCTCGGATGAGCTGTGGATAGGGGTGAAAGGCCAATCAAACTCGGAGATATCTTGTTCTCTCCGAAATAACTTTAGGGTTAGCCTCGAACATATTTTTTGCAGGGGTAGAGCACTGAATTCCCGAGGGGGCCTACCGGCCTACCAACGGAAATCAAACTCCGAATACTGCAAATTAGTTCGGGAGATAGACAGTGGGGGATAAGCTTCATTGTCAAAAGGGGAACAGCCCGGACCGTCGATTAAGGTCCCTAATTCTATACTCAGTGAGTAAGGATGTGGAGTCTCAAAAACAGTTGGAATGTTGGCTTAGAGGCAGCCATCATTTAAAGAGTGCGTAACAGCTCACCAATCGAGAGACTCTGCGCCGATAATTTGCGGGGCTAAGTATAGAACCGAAATCACGGGTTTGCTTTGAAAAAAGCAAGCGGTAGGGGAGCGTAGTATGGGCGTAGAAGGTATACCGTAAGGAGTGCCGGAGCGCATACTAGTGATAATGCATGGCATAAGTAACGATAAAGGGGGTGAGAATCCCCCTCGCCGAAAACCTAAGGTTTCCGAGGTAAAGTTCGTCTTCCTCGGGTTAGCCGGCCCCTAAGCCGAGGCCGAAAGGCGTAGGCGATGGGAAGCAGGTTAAATATTCCTGCGCCACCTAAGACTATAGCAATGGGCTGACGAAGTACGTTAAGCACGCGGACGATTGAAAGTGTCCGTGGATATGCGAGGAAGATCGATAGGCAAATCCGTCGATATGATTCCGGGCATAGACCAAGGGAAACCCACGGGGGAACCGATGGTGTAGCGCAACACTTCCAAGAAATAAGCTCTAGCTGTCGATGGTGACCGTACTAAAACCGACACAGGTAGGTAGGATGAGTATTCTAAGGCGCGCGAGTGATCTCTCGTTAAGGAACTCGGCAAATTATCCCCGTAACTTCGGAAGAAGGGGAGCCGCGGATTGTGATTGAACTTGCTTCATGAGCAGTCTGCGGTCGCAGAGAAATGGCCCAGGCGACTGTTTATCAAAAACACAGCACTATGCAAAGACGCGAAGTCGAAGTATATGGTGTGACGCCTGCCCAATGCCAAAAGGTCAAAGGGAGAGGTTAGCCTTCGGGCGAAGCTTTGAACTTAAGCCCTGGTGAATGGCGGCCGTAACTATAACGGTCCTAAGGTAGCGAAATTCCTTGTCGGGTAAGTTCCGACCTGCACGAATGGTGTAACGATCTGGGCACTGTCTCAACGAGAGGCTCGGTGAAATTGTAGTAGCGGTGAAGATGCCGTTTACCCGCGACTAGACGAAAAGACCCCATGAACCTTTACTGTACTCTGATATTGGGTTCTGATCTGTTATGTGTAGGATAACCGGGAGACTTCGAAGCGTTGTCGTCAGGCAGCGTGGAGTCACCCTTGAAATACCGGTCTTAACAGGTCGGGATTCTAACGAATCGCCGTGAATCCGGCGTTCGGACATTGTCAGACGGGCAGTTTTACTGGGGCGGTATCCTCCTAAAAGGTAACGGAGGAGTCCAAAGGTTACCTCATCATGGTTGGTAATCATGAGAAGAGCGTAAAGGTATAAGGTAACTTAACTGCGAGACCCACAAGTCGAGCAGGTACGAAAGTAGGGCTTAGTGATCCGGCGGTTGAAAGTGGAATCGCCGTCGCTCAACGGATAAAAGGTACTCTGGGGATAACAGGCTTATCGCCACCAAGAGTTCATATCGACGTGGCGGTTTGGCACCTCGATGTCGACTCATCGCATCCTGGGGCTGTAGAAGGTCCCAAGGGTTTGGCTGTTCGCCAATTAAAGCGGTACGCGAGTTGGGTTCAAAACGTCGTGAGACAGTTTGGTTTCTATCTGTCGTGGGCGTAGGATACTTGAGAGGAGCTGCTTCTAGTACGAGAGGACCGAAGTGGACGAACCAATGGTGTTCCGGTTGTTCTGTCAAGGGCATTGCCGGGTAGCTACGTTCGGAAAGGATAAGCGTTGAAAGCATCTAAACGCCAAGCCTCCCTCAAGATAAGGTATCCCTATGAGACACCATGAAGACGACGTGGTTGATAGGCCGGGTGTGCAAGCATTGTAAGGTGTTGAGCTAACCGGTACTAATAAGTCCATAGACTTGACCATTTTTTTTTCCAAGAAAGAATGAACGAGTTACGTTAATAATATATATTCAAGCATGAGAAGTGCTTTAAGCGCCGATTTATGTGTGTAAAGGTCTAAAATGATCCATATGCCTAAGATTTTTTCTTGGTGACAATAGAGGAGGAGGTACACCCGACCCCATTCCGAACTCGGAAGTTAAGCCCTCCATCGCCGATGGTACTGCACACGAGAGTGTGGGAGAGTAGGTCGTCGCCAAGTTTTCCTTTCGCCCGATAGCTGTAAAGTTATCGGGCTTTTTTTTTGCCTGTAGAAAATGCAACAACAAAGAATTCTTCTTCACTACTGACATATCCCCTCCATTAAGCACTAATTATCTGTTTATTAATTAGTTGAGTAAAGAAGATTTCAATTCGCGCAGCGTTTGGAGTGCGGTGACTCGTCACCGCTTTGCCCTCGCATCGACTTGTCGATGCGTTTTCAAAAATATAGAGACTAATCTTTAAACGAATTTCTGAATATCTACAAACACAAAACATTGCTTAAACCGCCTCGACAAGTCGATTCGAGGGCAAAGCGGTGACGAGTCATCGCACTCCAAACGCTGCGCGAGTTCAATTACTTCTTATATAAATAATTAATTATCAATTACTTATTCCTTAATTGAACTTTCAGTAAGTTTGGAACCACGAAAGGATAAGCTCGGCATCTTCTTTTGTTTGTTCCGATGCTTTAGGATGTTGCAACACTTTTGTTAAGGCGTGAACATAAGATTCTTGGGGATCATATTTAAGCAGACGACTGACCATCCAAACAGTCAGCGATGCAGGCTGTCTCTCAAGAGATTGAAAAAGAGCTGCTTCATAATTCGGGCATTTTTCTATCGTATGGATCAGAGGTCCGGGAGATCCTATTTCCTCTTCGGGAAAGCGTTCAAGCAAATCCAGCATAGCCGGTAAAGCTGACTCAGGATGCTCCAGGCGGGAGATTTCATCAGTAAGAAGTCCCAAACGGCGAAGGTAATCGCCCTCTAAACTAAAGCCATTCAGCTCTTCAAGGATCTCTTCAATATTCTTCATTCAAATTACCGAATCAAAAAAAAGTGAAAGTTTTTTCATTACAAACAAAAGAATATCTTAAAGTTTATTTTAAAAAAAGGTATTCTTGCGATTGCAAACATTTTTATTTTTCTATATCCTATTTGTCAAAGGTTGTCATGACTATGCAGCAAACTCAAGAACAAAATCGATATAAATATCCTTTGGCAGGACTCTTAGCATCCCAATTTGTAGGTGCTTTCAATGATAATGCCTGGAAACTCATGGTTTTCACCCTCGCAACCCGCACTTTAATAGGAGACGGGTTCTCTAAGGCTGAATTTGAATATGAGTCGCAAATGAAAGCAACTCTTGCCTTATTGGTGTTTTTAGTCCCCATGCTCATTTTCTCTTTCCCCGCAGGAAATTTTTCTGATACAAGAAGCAAGCGGGATATCATCATCCGGATGAAAGGACTGGAAGTAATTTTGATGGGACTGGCTACCGTCAGTCTTCTTGTCGCGCCGACCTATCTTCTTTTTCCCTATATTTTGTTAGGAATGATGGGAATGCAAAGCGCTTACTTTAGTCCGGCTAAATACGGAATTCTCCCTCAAATTCTTCCTTACAAAAAATTATCCGCCGGTAACGGTCTGATCGAAATGTTCACTATGATTGCGATCATCTCGGGTACAGGATTGGGAGCTATTCTATTGGTTGCGGATCGGGGAGGAACAGTACCTTCTATGAGCTGGACGGGCCCTTTTATTTTGACAGCCCTTTCATTTTTCGGATTGATCGCCTCGTTTTTTGTGCCGGAGGTAGAATCTGCATCGGTGAAAAGTGACGGAATGATCAAAACAATCCGAAATGCTTTTAAAGCTATTCGTACCGACCGGATCCTTCTTTTAGCTATTTTAGGAAATATTTTTCTGTGGTTGATCACAAGTCTTTTGGGTCAAAATGTACTAGTGTATGCAAAAGGGTTGGTAAAAGATCTTGAAAAGGGGGAGCTCTGGCAGGGATTACCCCCGGCCTCATTCGGATTAGGAATTGCTCTCGGTGCTTTATTCGGCGGAAAGCTTTCGGGTGAACGGATTGAATACGGATTGATCCCTTTTGGCGCAGTCGGATTTGCCGTGATGTCTCTTCTGTTAGGTATGTTGCAACCCGGACTTCCGGGGACTGTTGTAATTCTTATTTTAATGGGATTGGCAGCAGGAATGCTGATTGTTCCACTCAAAGCAATAGTGCAATGGCGCGCACCTGAAAATCAAAGGGGATCGGTCATAGCCCTCGGAAATGTTTTTGACATCGTCGGCATGATCATCGGATCTCTTTTTGCAGCTTCCATGGCTTATATCGGAATGGATCTCGGCAGAACGTTAATTATTTCGGCATTTGTTGTGGTATTGGCTACTTTGTGGTCGGTAAAACTTCTTCCTGAAGCGTTAACGCGGCTATTCTTTATTATTTTGACAACTACATTTTATAAAATTCGTATCAACGGAAAAGAAAAAGTCCCTTCGGAAGGAGGGGCTCTGCTTGTATCCAACCATCTTTCCGTGACGGACGCATTTTTTGTGATGGCATCCGTCGACCGGCCTGTGCGATTTATTATGAGCGAAAATCACTACGGAAAATGGTGGTTTCGTCCTTTTGCCTTGGCTATGAATGCCATTCCCGTACCTTATACTGCGGGTCAGGCAGCGTTTAAAACAGCTATGAGGCAGGCCGGAAAGCATTTGAGAAGGGGGGAATTAGTTTGCATTTTTCCCGAGGGTCAAGTGTCCAGAACAGGGACGATGCAACCGTTTTATGAGGGTGTCGAAGAGATCATCAAAGGAAAAAGCTGTCCGATTATTCCGATCAATTTAGATAGGGTATGGGGCACAATTTTTTCTCCGAGAGGAGGAAGCTACATTCCGCGAAGACCTCAAAATATTCCGCATCCTCTTACAGTCTCTTTTGGAGATCCCCTCTCTTCCGAAACACCGTTCGGAAAAATCCGGGACGAAATAAGAAAATTAGGTTGCGAAGCATGGATGGAAAGAAAAGATGACGAAGTGCCTATTCATTTTCATTTTATCAGATCTGTTTGGCGAGCGCCTTGGAAACCGGCTCTTGCTGATAGCCAAAATAAAAAAATTTCAAGATTGAAAGTGTTGACCTCCTCCATTGTGTTGGCCCGTTTTCTTAAATCCGTTTGGGAATCACACGAAATGGTCGGCATGATGCTGCCGCCCTCACCGGAAGGGGTGTATGCAAATATAGCCGCGGCTTTAACAGGAAGAACGGCGGTCAACCTGAACTATAATGCGACGCATGAAGATCTGAAATATATGATCGAAAGGACCGGTATTAAATTAATTCTTACTAATCATGCAGTTCTCCAAGCTCTCGATTTTGATCTTCCGAACGAATGCGAAATTGTGACGGTAGATGATGTGGAATTCTATCCGGATTCCTCCCTCAATTCCTCTATGCTGCTCGGATTACTTGCCCCGGCTTTTCTTTTAGAAAAAGTATGCGGTTCAATAAAAGCTCCGTCAGTAGATGATCTCCTGACTATCATGTTCACCGCAGGAACAACAGGAAAACCGAAAGGGGTCAAACTGACTCATTTCAACGTATCATCTAACGTGGAAGGGGTCTCGTTAGTCGTGCCCGCTGCGGGGCATAAAGATAAACTTCTTCATGCAATGCCTTTTTACAATTCTTTCGGTTATATGGCGATGTGGCTCGGACTCAATCACGGGTTGCCGCTGCTCCTCCATCCGGATCCGAAAGATGCACATACGATAGGCAAACTCATCAAAGATCACAAAGCCACCATGCTTTGGACCTCTCCCACCTATCTAAAGGTGTACATTAAAGAGGTTTCTCCGGATATGTTCGGAGCTCTTCGTTTCGTTCTTGCAGGTGCAGAACAGTTGCCTGAGAATGTTGCAGAGGCTTTTAAAGATCGTTTCGGAATTGCTCCGGTAGAAGGATACGGTACTACGGAATGTTCTCCATGTATTGCTGTAAGTACTTTAGATGTAAGACTTCCCGGATTATATCAGGCAGGATCTGTCAAAGGATCAGTCGGACAACCTCTGCCGGGAGTCCGGGTAAAAATTGTCGATCCCGAAACTTTTGAAGAGCTTCCCTACAATGAAGAGGGTCTTCTTTTGGTAAAAGGACCTAACGTCACGATGGGTTATCTGGATGATGAAGAACTGACAAATACCGTGATCAAAAACGGTTGGTATGTCACGGGAGATATTGCAAAAGTAGGCGAAAATGATTATTTGCATATACGAGACAGATCGGTCCGATTCAGTAAAATCGGAAACGAGATGATCAGACACGGTCGGATAGAGGAATTACTTCACACAGTAGAATCATCCGACGAACAATTGTTTGTGGTCACCTCCGGATTAGATAAAAATCGAAAAGAAAAACTGATGGTTTTTCATACTT